>ENA-ORVG01000756-ORVG01000756.1-human-gut-metagenome-genome-assembly--contig:-NODE-756-length-43384-cov-6.757183_pt1 | contig 43384 bp, 33 predicted proteins | sample MGYA00242091_ERZ509233 | MGnify/ENA primary metagenome ERZ509233 (study PRJEB26280, sample SAMEA2338840) | human gut metagenome | biome: human gut; feature: human-associated habitat; material: faeces... | reverse complement strand
CGGCGTTGATCATGTTGCCCTTGTAGAGCTTCAGCTTGACGTCGCCGGTGACGGTTTTCTGCAGGTCGTCGGTGAAGGCGCTGATGGCCTCACGCAGCGGGGTGAACCACTGGCCGTTGTAGACCAGCTCGCCCATCTTCTGGGCCAGCTGTGCCTTGAAGTGCATGGACTCCTTGTCCAGCGTGATGGTTTCCAGAACATCGTGCGCCTTGTACAGGATGGCACCGCCGGGGGTCTCATAGACGCCGCGGCTCTTCATGCCGACGAGACGGTTCTCGACGATGTCCAGCAGGCCGATGCCGTTGGCGCCGCCCAGCTTGTTCAGGTACTCGACCAGCTCGACGCTTTCCATCTCCTTGCCGTCCACAGCGGTGGGGATGCCCTTCTCAAAGTGGATGGTGACGTAGGTCGGGGTGTCGGGGGCCTGCTCGGGGGAAACGCCCAGCTCCAGGAAGCCCGGCTTATTGTACTGCGGCTCCAGGGACGGCTTCTCGAGGTCGAGGCCCTCATGGCTCAGGTGCCACAGGTTCTTGTCCTTGGAGTAGTTGGTCTCACGGTTGATCTTCAGGGGGATGTTGTGGGCCTCGGCGTAGTCGATCTCCTCGTCACGGCTCTTGATGCTCCACTCACGCCACGGGGCGATGATGGCCATATCGGGGGCCAGCGCTTTCAGGGTCAGCTCAAAGCGGACCTGGTCGTTGCCCTTGCCGGTGCAGCCGTGGCAGATGGCGTCGGCGTTCTCCTTCTTGGCGATCTCAGCCAGCGCGGCAGCGATACAGGGACGCGCGTGGGAGGTGCCCAGCAGGTAGTCCTTGAAGTTCTCCTTGGGGTCCGCCCCCTCGGGCATATGCTCGGCATCGAACCCCACGCAGTAGGTGTCCAGAAACTCCTGGTTTTGCAGGTTGTTCTCCACCTGGTGGTACATCATACCGAGGCAGAACGCCGTATCGGTACCGGGCAGAATGGGCACCCACTCATCGGCGATGGCGGCAGCCGTCTGGTTGAGCCACGGGTCGATGATGACAAGCCTGCCGCCCTGTTCCTTGGCGTAATTCAGTTGAAGCGATGTGTTGCCGGCCTTGTTCGCCGCCCAGTTGTTGCCGAAATGGAAGTGCAGCTGGCTTTCGGCGAGGCTCAAGGCATCAGGAGCCTCGAAGATGCTGCCAGTCATGAACAGCTCCACACAGGGCCACGAGCCCAGCGACACCGTGCCCAAGTCATGATGTACCGCGCCACCCTTGGCGTTCAGCAGGCACACAATGGGATCGAAGTATTCCTCGCCGATATCACTATAGGCGGCAGCGAGGATCGATTTCGGGCCCCAATTATCGTAGGCCTTCTGCATCTCCGCGGCAATATAGTCGAGCGCTTCGTCCCAACTGATGCGCTCCCACTCATCACGACCGCGCATCTCGCCATTGGGGGCGTCGGGGCTCCAACCCTTGCGCTTCATGGGATACTTGATGCGCGCCGGGGAGGTCATGTTGCTGATCTGGGCGCGGCCGCGCGGGCAGGCTCGGCGCTGGGGAACCTCAATGGAGTCTTCCTCCTCGTCGGTACGGATACGCAGTGGAACGCCGTCCTCCACGTACACCCGCAGAAGGCAGCGCGAGTGCTCGCAGCTGCAGTTGTTCATGCAGGCCCCCGTGAGCCACTGCCCGTTGCCCTTCTCGCCGGGATAACCGAAATCCTGGGTTGTGCCGCCCGTCTCCGAAAGCTCCTCTTCCTTTGCGGGAGCGCAGGAGGTAAGCCCTGCCAGCGCCGTGGCGCCCGCAGTGGCAGTGCCCCACTTGACGAAGCTGCGTCGAGTCAGTTCATTACTCATACATGACCCTCCTCTTCCGATCGCAGGGAAAGCTCCCTCGGCAAGGTCGTTTCCCCTCTTTTCTCCAGTACGACCCATGCATAGGTGCAACCGTCCTAAACTTGTATGACGGTTACAGCGCCCATACTATCATGCAAATCTAGGACAGTCAACTACTATTGATGCCCAATATTGCAAGTAATTACTCTCTCTTTCGCATCTTCTCTCTGCTGTAATAGTGTCCTATTGGTGTATTCTAGATTTCCAAGCGTATTTCTCAAGACTAAGACCGCTCAAACAATTCTCGTTGCCGGATAATTCCTCCTGTGGTACCTTATCGAGCAGAGGGAGATAGTCGTTGCAATCGGTCTATCTGAATTGAAGGAGTCATCATGCGATTTATCGTAGCCCTCGTTGTGTCCTTTGCCCTTGTCTGGGCCTGTGCGAAACCCTTGAAGAAGCACCCCGTCCCGTTCTATGTCTGCGCTGTGGCGCTCGTGGCCCTGTACTTCTGGGGCGTGTCCGCCGGCGTGCGCGGCGAGGCCTGGTCCTACTTCCAGCCGCTCATGCAGCGCTGCGCTTTGGCCTTCCTGTTGTTCACCGCGGTCATGTTCGTGGGCGTGCTCGGCGAGGGGAACCCGCTGCGCACCCACCTCATGCCCATCCGCCGGCAGCTGTCCATCCTCGCCTGCATCTTCGCCTGCGGGCACATCGCCTTCTACGGCGCCTCCTACCTGCCGCGCCTGGCGAGCGCCTTCTCCGGCAACTTGGCCTTCTCCCTGGGGCTCGCGGCGCTCATCACCGCGCTCATGGTGGTGCTGTGGGTCACCTCGGCCCAGCGCGTGAAGCACGCCATGAAGGCGGCCAGCTGGAAGCGCGTGCAGCGGCTCGCCTATCCCTTCTACGTGCTCACCTACGTGCATCTGGCGCTGCTGCTCATGCCCAGTGCTGTGGCCGGCAACGAGGTGGCCGTGCTTTCCATCGCCGTGTACTCGGTTGTCATGGGCGCCTATGTGGTCCTGCGCCTGCGCAAGGCCGCTGCCGACCGTCTGGCCGAACCAGCCGCCGCAGCCTCCGACCTCGACCTGGAAGCCGCCCCGGCGTAAACGCTTCAGAACGTCGTGGGCCTTCTAAAACGTCGGAGGAGCCAGATGCATGGAGCCGAAGGTGCCACTTGTTTGCTCGGCAATGCAGAACGCCATGTAAAGAGGCAGATACCATATGGGCTTACCCTCGCGCTCACGCCGCTCCACATTCGCCGAGGAGAGCACGCAGGCCTCCCCTATCTCGAAGTCGTGCGTGCCCAACAAATTGTTGAGAGCCGTATGCAGCTTGTAGTCCTTCCCCGACTTGACCTCAATGGGCACAAGAGCGCCGTCGTTGCGCTGCGCGATGAAATCCACCTCGCCCTTTCGGCTGCTGCAGAAATAGAACAGATCGGGGTTCTCGTTACTGAGCGCCTGGGCGACGGCATTTTCGTAGACCGAGCCGAAGTTCACCGAGGGTGCGTCGGCGATGACATCCAGCATTGTCTGGGGCGCGTACTGCGATAGCAAGAGCCCCGTGTCGGCCTCGTAAAGCTTGAACTTGTTCTCTTGGGCCGTTCGCCTAAGCGGGCGTTTCGGTTCGCTCACTTGATAAGTCGGCAGCACAACCGCCGCATCGATGAGCCACGCGAAATCGTTGGCGTAGCGATCGTACACGGCCCCGCTTTTCAAAGCGTCCATGCGAAAGCGCTTGTTCACCTTATCGAGTTGCGAGGGGACGGCATCGAATACCCGCCGAATCTGCGGTGCGCGACCTTGGGCATATTTCGCGATATCGAACCGATACTGCTCCACGATCTGCGAAGCAACAGCGCGCACCGCCATCATGTCGTAGGAGGAGTCGAGATACGCACTCACCGCCTCAGGCATTCCACCAATAGCTACAAAGTACCTGAACAAGCCGGAAAGCCTCTCGTGAAGTCCTGCATCCAGCCCCTTTCGAGCATCAAACGCCTCTCTGATGTCGTCGATGATCGCCTGTGGCACGTTTTGCGACCAGCAGAACTCCTCGAAATCGAGAGGGAACATGCGCTCGATCTGCACATAGCCTACCGGGAAAGAGCGAAAGCCCTTCATTTCGGTACCCAGCATCGATCCGGAGATCACCACCCGATGACGGCCATCCTCGACGAGGAACTTCACAGCGGTAATAAGATCGGGTGCCTCCTGTATCTCATCGAGAAAGACAAGCGTCTCTCCAGGAATTACAGGCATGCCGCAAATCAGAGAGAGACGCGAGACGAAGTCTTCCGCATCCTGTGCTTCCGAAAGAACCCGAATGGCCTTCTCGTCCTCCAGAAAGTTCACTTCGGCAAGATGAGCGAAGTGTTCGCGAGCAAATTCTCTCACGATATAAGTTTTTCCCGTCTGTCGCGCTCCCACGAGCAGAAAGGCCTTCTTTGCCTTGCTTTCGTTCCAGCGTTCAAGTACCTGAAGCATTTTACGTCGAATTGCAGCCATGGAAAACACCGCTTTCATCAGGTAACTGTTTCCAACACAGAAAGAATACCACGTTCTATGTAGCTAATACGGAAGGATTTCAGCCGAAATTGTGTCTAGCGCAGAGAAACTGTGTCTCTGGTGCGGCATTTCTGCGCAACCACGCTGCCGAGACGACCCCTCCCTGCCGCCAAGCCCGAGCCAGAGCCGGTCGCGGCGCAACAGTCCCCTATTTGACGGTTTTTCTCATGACTCCTATAGCGCTGCCGTGCCCCGTGCGCCAAACAAACGTTGCCGAAAACCTCCCAGGAAATTTTTGTAGTGCTGTCGAGGAGAGTAGAAATGTGGGTGCACCCCATTCTCGAGCTGAGGCGCCCCGAGATGCTAACGCAGACACGCCGCGCTTCGAAGCCGTGCGCCGCGGCGATTCCTTCGTCAGTCTCCCTCGATCATCGAGGCGTCGCCGAGGCGGTAGCCCTCGCGCCAGATGGTTTGCAGGTAGCGGGGCTTGTTGGGGTCGTCCTCTATCTTGTTGCGAATCTTGCGCACGAACACGGCGATGCTCGCCGACTCGGGCCGATAGGCCTCGCCCCACACGTTGGCCATGATGTCCTGGGCCGAGAACACCTCCCCCACATGATTGGCGAGAAACGCGATGATCTGGAACTCCTTCGGTGTGAGGTTGACGTAGCGGCCGTGGACGAGCACCTCGTTGCGCTTGAGGCGAATCTCCATGTCGCCCAGGCGCACCACCGCACGGCTCCGGCGCGGCTCGCGCCCCTCGTCGGCCAGCCGGGCGCGGCGCAGCAAAGCCTCGATGCGCATGGCCAGCTCCTGGCTGTTGAAGGGCTTTGCCACGTAATCGTCGCAGCCGGCGGCGAACCCGACGCCCTTGTCGACGATGTCGCTTTTCGCCGAGAGCATCATGATGGGCACATGCGGGTCGCGGGCGCGCAGATCGCGGCACAAATCGAACCCGTTCACCTCAGGCATCATCACATCGAGGATGACCACATCGGGCTGCTCGCGCTCGAAGGCCGCGAGGGCCAGGGCGCCGTCGTAGACGCACAGGCAGGTGTGCCCCGCGCGCTCGACGATTTTGCACACCGCCTCGCAGATGTCCCGCTCGTCGTCAGCAATGAGAATCTTCATCTTCATCCTCCTCGATGGGGGTGACGGGCAGCGTGACGGTGAAGGTGCTCCCCCGCCCCGGCTCGCTTTCCACCGATACCGACCCGCCCAGGGCCTCCGCCGTCTTCTTCACAAGGGAAAGCCCCAGGCCGCTGCCTTCGGTGCTGCGGGCCACATCTCCCCGGATAAAACGCTCTGTCAGCTCATCCGATGGGATATTGAGTGGTTTTGAGGAAATATTTTTAATAGAAAATACGGCTTCGTCTTCTTTTTTGTCCAATTCCACATAGACACGCGTGCCCTCCAGTGCATATTTTGCGACATTGTTATAAAGGTTTTCCAACACGCGCCAGATCCGCCTGCCGTCTGCCATGACAACAATCGATTCTTTTGGCATTTTTGTAAATATGGTCAGATTCCGCTGCTCGAATTTTTCATTGAATTCTCCGGCGGTCTGATAAACCAATTCCACCAGATTGATCCTGACCATATCTAACACAATATTGCCGGAGCTGATCTTAGACGCTTCTACTAAATCCTCCGTCAACTGTTCTAAACGATATGATTTTTCTTTCAGGATGTGGATGTAATTATTTACTTTCTCATTCTCGATCTTTTCATTTTCCAGTAAATTTACATAATTTATAATGGATGTCAGCGGTGTTTTGATGTCGTGCGATACATTTGTGATCAGATCTATCTTCATTCTCTCGCCCTTCATCTGTGTTTCTAATGCTTTTTCCATTCCCTGCCCGATATTGGTCAGTTTCTGACTGTATTCATAATACGCAGATTCTTTTGAAATATCGGTCGTTGCCGTCAGTTCTCCATTGGAAATACGTTCGATCTGATCGACAAGCATGCTTAAATCTCTCTGTTCTTTTGCGTATTTGTCTGAATATCTTGAAAAATATCTGATAAGGAAAACAAAAATGACTGCTGCTATAAACAAGAGTGGGGATGGAATATTCATTCCACTCATTCCCATGATGATACAAGCAAGTGTACCGACAGTTAAAATATATCGTAAGACCCTGTACTGTCTGATCCTGTCTCTTGCATGTTTTTGTGCAAATGACATTGCTTCGTCTTCCAGCTTTCTTCTTGTCTTTGCCCGACGGCTCCATTTTCGAATATATCCCAGACAAAATGTTGAATCCAGAAGATTCTTCTGGCGAATCCTCCATACCGTAGTCTGAATACATACGGCAAATGCCATGATGAAAAATGGAACTGAGATATAACTCAGCGTCATGATCATCTCGATCGTTGAACCTGTGATCACGCCCTGTGTATATTCTATCGTATATTCCCAGATTGCAAAGCATAATGCGATCACCAGTCCAAGCAGCGTAATTACTGTCACCAGTATGATCTCCCACCAGAGCCTGTCAAGCCCTCTAAAGAATCTGGTTCGCTTTTCCTGAAGTGCAAATAAGATGCACAGCAGGATCGTTCCGATTACTTCAATGATCGAAACAACGATGATCGTTTTGATTCCCGTCGTAATCTGTTTTGTTGATCCTTTTCGGAAATTTTCAATCTCTGTTAGTGCTTTTTTTGTCAAAGAAATCTCAATGTCTGCATTTTCCAGACGCTGATTCTTCTCATCATTGATCAGAAGCTGTTCTGGGAATATATCTCGCAGTGTATAATTATCTCCTGAGAATTCATAGTATTCTGTCTGAGGCACAATGTACTCACTGTACTCATCGTAATCATCATACGGATCCCATCCTTTGAAACTTCCGTCTTTGTTTAATTTCTCTGTCTTGTCTCTTTCTATATGAAAATGTTCAATCCTGCCCCCAGTATAGTTCGCATTTTCTGTTCCATATGTTGATGTTGTCGTTACCATCTTTTTATCATATGGTTTGACCTTCATCGTTACTTTCACAAACGATTCTTTTTTTATCTTATTCAGTAAACTTTCTGATACATGATTTGCCTGTGTATAATAGACTTTATTACTTTCTTGATCCGCCCATTTGTCAAACAGTGACATCTGTGTGTGTTTGATATAGTCTGATTGATCCTGTTCATCCAGACTGAAGCTGTTATCCCCTGTCAATGCCATGTTATGGATCGTATTGAATCCATATATCCCTGACAGGGTCATGGCGATCATCACAAGTGTGATCAATATCTTGTTAGTCCATTTTCTCGATCTTGTATCCAATTCCCCACACCACCTTTAAATATCTTGGATTTTTTGCATCTATTTCTATTTTCTCGCGGATACGACGGATGTGGACCATAACGGTATTCTCTGTTGCATAGGCTTCTTCGTTCCATACGCGTTCGTAGATCTCATCTGCTGAAAATACTCTGCCCAGGTTGTTCATCAGAAGGCTTACGATCTTGTATTCGGTTGCAGTCAGTTTCACCGGCTCTCCGTCTACCATCATCCTTTTTCCTTTCATGTCAAGGATCAGTCCGCCATTGATGATCTGTTCCTTATTACTTTCTGCGGCGTTCATTCCTCCAAACTGCATGTATCTTCGCAGCTGGGATTTCACTCTCGCTACTAGTTCATCTGGGCGAAATGGTTTGCTGATATAGTCGTCGGCTCCCATAGATAGTCCCAGGATCTTATCGCTTTCTTCTGTCTTGGCTGAAAGAATGATGATCGGGATGTTCTTGCTTTCCCTGATCTTCATCGTTGCGGATAGTCCGTCCATCTTCGGCATCATAACGTCTATGATCAGAAGCTGGACTTCTTGTTCCATCAGGATATCCATGGCTTCCAGACCATCATATGCCGTTATGATTTCATAGTCTTCCATTTCCAGACGTTTCTTGATCGCTCCTACGATCTCTTTGTCGTCGTCAACGACCAGGATCTTTGGCTGGTTCATACTTTTCCTCCTCGTATCTTTGATGGTTTTAGTGTATCAGGTGGTTCTTTCGTTTCTGCGGATATAATTCTTACGAATTTCTTAATATGACTTCCTTAATTATAGTAACTTCCAGAATAATTATCAATATCCTGTCCAGTGACCGTAGGAGCACACCTGCATTTAATGAATGACAAGATATTGATAATTATTCTCATTTACAGTTATTGTTCACTAACCTTTCGTGTGGTATCATATCTTTCATCAGTTAGAGTTTTCTAACTACGTACACGCTATTATTTTATATTACAGAAAACGGAGGAAAAACTATATGCGTAAAAGATTAATCGGGAAAGCCTTTGCTATCGCTATGAGTGGTGCAATGGTTTTAACTGCGACTCCTGTGACAGCTAATATCTTTAATGTTGCTCACATTGTTAAGGCTGCTGATGAACAGTCTGATGAATATGTTTATTGCTATGCTGGACTTACCTGGAATGAATATTGGGCATCTGAGGGTGTTTATTCTGCCGGTAATGACAGCTCTTCTGATACATTAGATAGTCATAGTGAACTTGATAATGGTGGATACGATGCCGTTACTCGTGCTACAACAAACCATGGTCTTCATAGAGGAAGTTTCCAGTGTATCACTACGATCTATACAACCGATGGAAGTGCTTATCAGATCTCTAATTGGGAACAGGTAAAAGATTCTGATGGTAAAGTAACAGCCACTTATTTACATCTAAAAGACGTGGAAGGAAGAGTTACTTTTAACAAAGGAACTTTAACATTTGCTGACAATTCCACAAAAAAAATGGATCACTATAGTGTTTCTGGAATCAAATATGTTCCTGTAAAAGTAAAGGCTTCTGACTACAACGATTTCAAAGCAAAATACTCTGTTGTTGAAAACAATGGTACACTGATCGGTGGATATGCAGAAGGTGTTTTAAGTTCTTATGAAGCATCTGCAAATGTAACAGCAGATACAAATGGATTAAAGGAAGCGGTCAAAGGTTCTGACGGTTCCTTCTCTTTCAAAGCCAGAACAACTGGTACTGACTCTGGTATTAAAGATCAGACATTACAGAAAGCTGTAAAAATCACTCCAACTGTAAAAGCTGCTTCTGGATCATATGGAGAATTTCTTCGTGTTGATCTAAATGGAGATGACTATGGTGCTTTAGGTGACAAGATGCAGGCTGTTAAATGGACATACTACGGAAATGACAGCACTCGTACAAAAGCTTTAGCTTCTTACGGAACAAAATTTGCAGCTGATAACTGGATGCATAAATCTATGGGAATCCAGCTTGGATTAACAGATTCTATTCGTTGCCAGTTACCTAAAAATACAGATGGTACAGGTTATTGGAGTTTAACAGTTTATGCTCTTGGTTATGAAGATTATACAGTTAACTTTGAAGCCACAAAAGACAATATTGTATCCAAAAAGGCTCTTGCAAGCGACGAAGAAAAAGCTTCTCTTCAGAAATTAGTAACAGAAGCTGAATCTTTGAAGAAAGATTCCTATGTTGATAGTTCTAACAAGCAAACTGCATTTGCTAATCTTCAAACTGAACTAGATGAATCTAAAGAATTACTGAACAAAAAAGAGTTATCTTCTGCAGAAGTCAGTGAGCAGATCTCTCATTTAACAGAAGCGATCAATGCAGTCAAAGCTTTAAAAACAAAAGATGCTGCACCTTCTACAACAAAACCAGCAGCTACAACTACAGTAACAAACACAACAACTGTCAAAGCTCCTGCGAAGACAACTGTGAAATTAAGCAAAGCTAAGAAGACTTCTATCAAAGTATCTTGGAAGAAGATTTCCGGAGTTGCTGCTTATCAGATTCAGTATAGTACTTCTAAGAACTTCAAGAATGCAAAAACTGTCAAAGTTTCTGCAAAATCAACTTCTAAAGTCTTAAAGAAGCTGAAAAAGAATAAGAAATATTATGTAAGAGTTCGAAGCTACAAAGTAACAAAAGTAAACAACAAATCTAAGAATGTTTACTCTGCTTGGTCTGCTAAGAAAGCTTTAAAAACTAAGAAAAAATAATTTTTCTTAAATAATATCAATTACATCTCAATCTTAAAATTATTAAATAAAATAGGAACTGCATTTGGTCTGCGGTTCCTATTTTATTTCTCATTCTATGCTTCTTTTTTGCCGTTGATAAATTGATGATGTTCTATTTTGAAAATTATTTATTGATAATCCCATAGATTTCATCAACTGATAACTCTGGATTTTGTTTGATCATTTCGTAAATCGGCTGAACAAATTCTATACTTTCCATAAGATCATCTATTATCTTCTCCATAGAATCTCCTCTTTGGGATTTTTTTTGAATGAGTAGAATTTTATTCTTGATTTCTCCTTTGATTTCTCCTTCTCTTCTTCCTTCTCTTCTTCCTTCTCTTCTTCCTTCTATCCTTCCTTTTTCTTCTAATTCCTCTAGCGCCTTGCACATATTCATCTTCCCTCCTTCTTTCTCTAGCTTTATTGCATCATCAATCAATTTCTGTGATTCTGTAATCGCACCAATTACTAATCCCAGTTCTGAAGGTATTAATTGCTCTTTGTATATATCATTAATTTTATCATATCTTTTATCATAAATGAATCTACTGATATCAAAAACTGTACTGACATCTGAATTCTGAAATTTCAGATATTCGCTGTTTCTTACCTCTATAAGATTCATCTTATAATCTGATACTAACGCTTGAAATCTTTCTGGTACTTTCAACATGTCTATCAATGAACGAGGGCCATCCCATTCTTTTTCGCCATAATAAATGCAGATTGTAATCATTGGATGTAAACGATCCTCTGCTGTTAGCCCTGATAAAAATTCATCTGAATTTCTCCAATTCTTTTGCTTTTTATTTTGGACTGCTAATTCATTGTATTCTTTTAAATAAGAAAATGCATCTCCTACCATGTGACGCAATGGCATTGCATAATGAACTTTCTGTTGATTTTCAATTCCTAGAATTACAAAATCAATACCAAATGCTGTTTTTTTAACTACATCTAAGACTTTCTGTATCGTTTCTGCATGCCCGTTAAATTGAAGCAATGATGAAATATCCGTATCTACTTCTGTCAGATCATTAGGTTTTAACACCTGCTCTCCATCAAATATACAAGCATTAAATAAATCTGCAAATCTACTATTATCTTTCCAGAAATTTTTTAAAATATGATCTGCTTTTATATGATTCTTTATTTTCTTTTGCTGTGCCATTTGAACTGATTCCCTCCCATCCTGTTATATATCCGTATATTTTTCATGTTTTTAATATACTATACTTATTTCATATTTTCAATACCTGATATTTTGCAATTCAACATTCAACCAATACACTTTATGCTGTGAATGAAGATTTCAAATATATAATGGGCAGGAACGTGTTCATACGGTTCCTGCCCATTATATATTTGAAATCTTCTTTGGTTTAGGGTGTTGAAATTAGTATAACTTATGCTCTTTTTTGTTTATTCTGCAACTTTTCTAACCTTATTTTACATAGTTTTTACAACTTTTCCAACTTTCTTATATAAATGTTTGTTATATATAAGAAAAAGGAGCCATAAAATAAACTTTCTAATCTCTAAGATTACGTTTATTTTACGGCTCTTACTATTACCCTTGTGCTAAATTTTCTTGTAATAATTCCGTCTATCTAAAATATTTATCCAGAATCTGGCGTTCTCCTTCATTGTCATTGATGTCTGTGACAATATCTGCTGCCTGTTTTACTTCATCTGCGGCATTGCCCATGGCGACTCCAAGTCCTGCATATCTGATCATATCGATATCATTGAAATTATCACCAAATGCCATTATCTCTTCTTGTTTCACATGAAAATGGTCTTTTAACATATGGATTGCATCGGATTTGGATGCTTTCATGGACATGATCTCTAAATAGGTATCTTTGGATCGATAAATTCTGATCTGTGGGAATTCTTTTACTAACTGTTGTTCCAACGCTGCAATATCTTCTTTATCTCCCATGCATAACACCTTGTGTACTTCTTTGTAAACTTCTTCATCTTCAAAAGACACTTCTTGTGGAATCACGCCTGTGATATCACTTTCCTGCGCTGCCCAATATTCTTTTTTATCTTTTACCAGCCATTCATCGTTTGTGTAAATGTTAACCGAAATCTTTGGATTCAATTCATAGACTCTTCTGCATAACTTCATGGCAACTTCTTGTGGCATTGCCACACTGTAGATTGGATGGTCTTCTTCATCAACAACTAAAGCTCCGCTGTAGCAGATCATTGGACTCTTCGCCTCTAATTCTGCTCTGATAGCTGTCATGCCTTTTGGCATTCTTGCGGATACTAAGACGTATGGGATTCCATTTTGGTTGATCTGTTTTATTTTTTTTCTTGTATTTTCTGGTATCTGATGTTTTGAATTTAATAATGTTCCATCGATATCACTAAATACTGCTTTATATTTTTTCATTATGTCTGCATCCTTTCGTTTCTCTGCTTTGTTGTCTATTTCTTCCATTATTATAAAGCAAGAAAAGCCATCTGGCGAGAGTGAAATATCCCAGATGGCTTTTCATTTTTAATTTGCTTTCACTGACTTCGCATTAGAATATGCTCCGTATACTTTCTGATTTGTTGAATCATAGTAGTAATAGCGAACCTGTACATAGTATTTCTTGCCTTTTTTCAGACCTGTTTTTGTATAAACATTTTTCGCTAAACCTGTTGTTTTGTATTTTGCAGATTTCATCTTTTTGCTTGTGGAATAACGGAATCTAAATCCTCGTTTTTCTCCATATTTGTTGACAGATTGTGTTGATCTTGCTACAAATCCTACACCTTTTCCTGCTTTGGATCTGACAGATAATGAACCTGCTTTTCCAACTGTTACTTTAACAAATTTAGCTGTTAATGTAATATTCTTGTCGCTTTCTGGCATCTTTGTAACAATTTTTCCATTGTATGTCCATCCTGCAAATACATAACCTTTCTTACCAGCTGCTTTATATTTTGCTTTGTTCCATGCTGGCAAAGTATCTCCTGCTTTCACATCTTTGATCGTTGTGACAGTCTTTCCTGCATTACCTTTTAGTGTTGCTGTAATAGAAACTTTTGGAGTTTCTACTTCTTTTTCTTTTACTGTTACCTGAGTCTTGTATGTGTAACTTCTTCCAAAAGTTGTAACCTGAGTTTCAATCTGTGTTGTTCCAGCTTTCTTTGCTGTGATGTTACCATCTTCATCTACATCTGCGATTGTTTTGTCCAAAGATTTGTATTTGATGATGTTGAAACTGTTGTCCTCGATATTGGAAACATCAATTGCTGCTTTCTCGCCTGCTGTTAATGCAAGTTTATCAGAAACTGTTGGAACTTTCACTTCTAATGGTGTGACTTTCATATTCTGGAATGTTACTTTTCCGTTGAATACATTAAATCCAACATATCTTCCTTCTTTGTAATTATTCTCAACTTTTGCATCTCTTACATTCAGTACCAGCTTGTCCCCAATATACACTTTATACTGGTTACCTTTTACTACAACTTTGAAATGATATTTCTGTCCTTCGCTTAAGTTGTAATTTCCATCTTTTCCGATGTCTCCGGTTCCGCCTCCAAATGTAAAGATTCTTGCTGTACTACCTTTTCTTTGTGTGTCTACATTAGCTGCATATGCACTGGTAGAATCTGGGTTCTGTCCACGGAATAATAATGCAAATGCCTGTCCTCTGTGATAAACAACATCTGATTCAAAAATATAATCATCTGAACTAATCTTTGTTCCTGACATTAAGAATGCGTCTCCACTAGCTTCTCCTGTACAACTGTTAGAATTCTCACTGATCGTCCATGTACCACCATGTTGTTTCCAGTCACTAAGTGAAATACCATCGTCTGCTGCTGAAACAAATATATCAATACTTCTTGATAATCCATTTGCTGTTGTTGCTGTAACAGTGACACTTCCTTCTTTTAGTGCTTCTAACTGAAGTTCATCATCTTCTGTTTTAACAACTTTAACTTTATTACTTTTGTTATTACTTACTTTCCATGTTACTTTCTGATCTGCTTTCATTGGAGAGATTGCAGCATTTACACTAATCTTATCTCCGACATTATATTCTCCACTTCCAGAGTCTGTACTGATATATAGATCTGTTGCTGTGTTTGCATCTGTGATCTTATTTTCCCAGATACTCTTCATTGGATAAACTGTGATATTTCCTGTTGTTTCTCCACCTTCAGAATATACTTCCATTCCTGTACTACTGACAGATGGGAATACTGCTAATGCTCCTGTAACCTGTCCATCTTGTCCATATACTTCAACACTTGATTCATCAACAAAGATATCTAATTTTACTTTTCCATCTTTCTCTGTGACGATCGCATCGGATACGATGTTCTTTGTCTGCTGTCCCGCTGGATGTGTACCAGATTTTTCTCCATTGATGGATACTTTCTTTGTTTCTGTATTATAAGATACAACTGTTTCCTGACTTCCAGATTTGTTTGTTCTTAATTTGAATCCAACTTCTTTTGTTCCTGCCTGTGGTGTAAGTTCTGCGACAACTTCATATTGTCCTGCTTTGACTCCTGATAACAGATTTTCGCTGTTTTCTGTCTTCTTTGGAATCGTAACATTTTCAAGTTTGGTTGCTGCTTCGTTGACACGTAATTTCTTGTATTCGTCAATTGGTGTCTGAACTAGTTTATACTTACCATCAATCTTCTTCACATTTAATTCTGTCTGAAGATTAAAGAATCCATTGTATCCCCACTGTCCAGTCACTTTATCAACGTTATTGCAGTATCCATCAGCCCATGTACTTGCCCAGTTGATCATGATTCTTCGGTTTTCTGGTTTTCCATTGGTTGTTTCCCCATTACCAATATAATATGTCATTGCTGCATAAGAATGAGGTCCAAAGTTCATGACATAACGGTCGCTGTCTTTATCCTGTACAAATGTCCAATGTCCATCAATCTTCTTGAGATCACCGATGCGATAATAACGTCCTCCTTCACTGATAACCCATTTTGTTGTTCCATCATCTGCTGTTAAAGGATACATATCAGGACATTCTGTTTCAACTCTCAATCCTGCTGGATTACCGATATCATCACTTCCTTTATATGTACTTTCAATATTCCAATGAATCAGATCATCAGAAGAATAAATTCTTAAGATTCCTCCCGCTAATACCATAAACCATTTTCCATCGTGGCGGAATACTTTTGGATCACGGAATGCTGTATCTTTTAGATGATCTTCATCCCATTTTAAGATTGGATTTCCTTTATATTTTGTCCATGTTCTTCCGTTATCTTTGCTATATGCGATGCACTGATCCTGTCCTCTGTGGCCATTTAATTCATTGTTCTGTGTATAGAGCGCGATAAGTCCACCTTTTCCAGGTCCTTTTTCATCTCCAAATAAACCGGATGTATTCTCATCATCTACAACACCACATCCAGAGAACATTGCTCCATTATCTTCCTGATAATTTAATGGTCTTGGCAATTCTTCCCAGTGGATCAGATCTTTAGAAACTGCATGTCCCCATTCTAACTCTCCCCATGTCGTTCTTGCCTGATTATGCTGGAAGAATAAATGCCATTCTCCCTTATAATAAAGCATTCCATTTGGGTCATTGCCCCATCCCATTGCCTGTGAAAAATGATATTGTGGTCTGGTTGGAACTGTATATGCTGAACCATCTACATTTCTTAATACATGTAATGTTGTAGTTTCTACTGCACCATTTGTACTTGTCACTGTGATAGGAATTTCCTGAGATCCAACCTGCAATGATACTTCTGTTGCTTTTCCATTTTCTGCTTTTTGTTCACCGATCGTCACTGTTCCATTATCACTTACAGTTGGTGTGATAGATAATTTATCAACTGTATTAGGCACTATGATCGCATAATCACTTGTATCCTGTGTATATTTCTTATCTAAGTCGCCACCTGTTACCTGTAAATTTGTTAAATGTGCTGTTGCTTTTGGAATCGCGATATCTTCTACAGAAAAATCAGATGCTGTCATTGTTTCATTGAAGGAAATAAGACCAACCTTTCCTTCAAAAATCGTATCTGTGATCTCCATACTGATGACTTTTACACCATTGATCTTAACTGTTAAATGACGTTGTTTTACAGAAATATCAAAATCATAAGTATCTTTATTTTTTAATTCATCAAATACTTTTTCTTTCTGAAGATCGTTGTTGCGTCCTCCTTGGAAACAGATCAAACGTACAGCTCCAGTAGATGGAGTAACATTGGCTACTACAGAACCTTTCTTTGGATCTTTTGCTTCCTTTGCTCCCATAATCACACCGACAGCTCCGTCTTCTTCTCCTTGTGTCAGTTTTGCTTTGACCGCATAATTATCTTCTTTTTTGATGTTTGTGATACCGATATTATCACCAGCTCCTGATAACTGGATCTTATCATTGTCTACTTTTCCATTCCCTGTAAATGTCCAATCTATCGCCTGCTGCTGTAATTGTGCTGCATTTACAGTTACATGATTGTATGCTGTTACTGGCGCGATAGAAGTGACACTGACTACACTTGCCATCATTATTGCTACTAATCTTGGGCTAACTTTCCTCATATTTTTTCCCTTTCTTTGTAGAAAAAAAGGACGATCTAACTATAATCGTCCTTTTTCAATCAAAAAACAATAGTTCTATGCTTAGGCTTTCACTAATTGTAATATCTTGTCTACGTTTGCTCTTCCTCGCTTAATACCAAGGCCTATGACAACACAAAGTATCACACTGATGATCGTAATGATCACTCCAGCTACACCAAATACTGTAAATGGCATTTTACTTTGGACACCTAGTCCCCAATACGCAAGTATGATTCCGATAGAAGATAGAATAATGAGATTGCGAATCCATTTTTTGAGGTTATTGAGCATTTGTGTCTGAAATTCAATTTCTTTTAGCTGCTGTGCTCTTGTTTGTGTTGTCATAATATACTTCCTTTCTTAGTATTTTAATCCTGGGTTAAAGAATCCGATCATAACTCCGATAAATGCTACAACTACTAAGATCAACATTGTAACAACTGGAGATACTTTTTTCTTTGACATTAACCACCAACAGAAGATTACAAAAGCTGCTGTTAAGAATCCTGGATATACTCCGTCTAACTGATTCTGAAGATTTAAGAATTCTTTTCCTGCACTGTTTACAAGATGGAATGATGTTTTTACTGATACCCATGTTGCTGCTACAGATCCAACAACCATTGTTCCTAACATAACGATTGCTTCACGGATCGCGGTTGCTTGCTCACCAACCAGGATATCTACGGCTTTTCCACCCAGTTCATATCCTTTGAAGTATAAGAACTTCATTCCAAATGCCATGATCAAGTTCCATGCTACGATATAGAAGATCGGTCCTACGACAGATCCACCTGTTGATAATCCCAGTGCGATACCAAGTAAGATAGGAATTAATGTACCTACAACTAAGGAATCACCAATACCTGCTAAAGGTCCCATAAGACCGGCACGGATACCATTGATTGCTTCTGCATCGATATCTTCATTTCCATTTGCTTTTGCTTCCTCAAGACCAGCTGTGATACCTACGATGATAGATCCAACCTGTGGTTCTGTATTAAAGAAAGCTGTGTATGTATTCATTGCTTCTTTCTGTTCTTCTTTTGTATCATATAACTCTTCTACCAATGGAAGCATTGCACACAGATAACCAAATGTCTGCATATGTTCCTGAGAGAAACATGTTAAGTTTCCATAAGCCCAGTTACGGAATGATTTATTTAACGCTTTTTTAGATAGTTTTTTCTCTGCCATATTAAATATCCTCCTCGTCATCATCGTCAAAGGAACCGCCAGAAGCTAAGGCTGCTTCTTTTGCTCTGATTCCTACCATTTTAATGTTGTAGTAAATAATTGCGAACATTGCTGCTACAACTGTTACTGATACAAGGTTTAATCCCATACTTGCTGCTAATGTAAATCCGAAGAAGAATGGTATAAAGTCAACTGCTTTTGTTACTACCTGTTTTAATAAGATCGCAATACCTACGCAAGGAAGTAAGCTACCTACTGTAAACAGTGTTTTCATTGCAATTCCATCCATTGGTAATGTTGTTTTGATCGCTTCTACAACTGGAACTCCTAATTTACACATTACAACTGCTGGTAAGAAGCTGCAGATGATATGAGAAATCCATGGAAGAACCATATCTACAACGTATAATCTCTTGAATTCACCTTTTTCAACGGCCTGCCATCCAATGTGCTGCCATACAAGGTTGATCGTTGCTGTTCCATAGAATAATACTGTACCGATTGTTCCTACCATTGCTCCAAATGATGTTGCCATGGAGATACCTTTTGCTGATGCAGGATCTAATCCGTATGAATTTAATGCTAACATTGCCAGTGGAATACCGATATAAGATACGGCACGAACGTCTGCTGATACAGTTCCTCCTGGTGTAACCAATGCGATATATACAACCTGCATTGCCGCACCGACTAAAACACCTGCCTGAATATCTCCAAGTACGATACCACAGACAAGACCTGCAACTAATGGTCTTCCTAATGTGTAGTTACCAATGGTTGTACCTCCCATACCAGGCATACTGGATAAGCAGGCAAAAATACCTAAAATGATTGCTTGTAACCAACTAATTGTCATAATAGTTTCTCCTCTCTATTGGTTTTTTAGTTAAATCCAAACTGACCTCTGAATTTGTCCCATGTTCCGATGGACGCTTCTTTGATCAGTGCGAATTCGATTTCATAACCAGCTTTGCTGATCGCTTCTAAAGCTTCTGCTTCTTCCTGTGTAATAGATTGGTTATTACCAAGTTTGACAGCTCCCGGTCTGTCATTACATGGTCCTACGATTACTTTCTTTACATCACTTGGAACAAATCCATCATCCACTAAGATCTTCTTCATCTGGATTGGATCTTTTGTGATCAGGAAGTAATTGTCTTTGCTGTCTAATACTTTCTGGTTTTTCTTTTTCCATGCTTCATATGTCCAAACAAATGTTTTCTTTTTGCTGGCACTCTTGTATGCCATCTTAAGTGCATCTGTTGTTGCTGCTTTGTCGTTCACTGCGATCAGCCCATCGCATGGATACTCTAGTGACCAACGTGTTACTGTCTGACCATGGATCATACGGTCATCAATTCTTAAAAATGAAACTGACATATTTTTTTCCTCCTTAAAATTTAAATATCGTCTTCTTCATCATCGTTTGCTGATGTCATAACAAATTCTTTAACTGCATCTTTTGCCTCATTGATCAAGCTGTCTTTTAGCATGTCTGTGTCTACGCCGTCTTTCATTAATGTTGCTGTCAATGCCATTGCCAGGTTCATTCCACCAAAGATCACTGTCTGACCGATCAGTCCTTTATTTGATACCTGTTCAATTGCATTTGTAAGAGGTGATCCACCCACAATGTCACCAAGAAGAATGATCTCATCGTCTTCTGTGATCTTGCTGATCGCATTGCTGAATTTCTCTGCGAATTCATCAGCACTCATTCCGTCCTCTAATCCGACGCTGATCACGTCTTCTCTTTCTCCACCAGCTAACATCTTAAGTACACTGTGAAGTCCTGGTGCAAATGTTCCGTGGCTGACTAATACTACGTATTTCATCCTCTTCTCCTTTCTTATTCCTATCTCTTATTTACAAACTTATTCTACCAAGCATGTAAAAAAAGGACATCTGTAAATTGTCATGACTTTCAATTTACAAATGTCCTTTTTTATGTGACAAATGTCATATTCGTGTTTTATTTGTTTTGATTTTCTTATTGTTACTGATTTAAAAACTTATCAATCTCTTGTTTTAGTTTCAAGATATTGGAATCAAATTCTTCTTCATCTGTAAGAATTCTTGTCATCTCACTGTCAATCTTTTGGTAGGCTTCATTGTATCTTCGGAATTTTGGAATCTGCAAGGCATTGTTCATGAGTTCATCTAACAATTTCATTTTATCTGTCATATTCTCACCCATGCTTTTTTCTAATACCTGCTGTGCTTGTTTTGAATTCGTCACAGCTTTTAATGGTGAGATTCCCTGACGATACTGAAAGATCTTTTGCTGTGTCTTTGTTTCATAACATAATTTCTTTAAAAACTGCCATGCCATATCTCCTTGCTTGGTCTGATTGCTGATTCCCATCAGCAGATTATCTACCTGTGTCTTATTCTCTCCATCTGGTCCGGAAGGGAGTCTGATACAATCCCATTTGAAATCAAAGTATTTATTGATCTTCCATGGATATGGTTTATACGTTCTAAATTCTGAAAATGTCATAGGACGAAATGCAATATTTCCAGAATCAAAATCATCAGATGTCAGATTTCGAAAAGATGATATTTTTTCAATCTTCTTTGTAAAGAGGATTGCATTTTCAATTGGTTCGGATGACAAGTTGCATTTTGTTCCACTTTGATTAAACAATGTTCCGCCATTGCTCAGAGTTGCATCATTCCATTTATAATTATATACACCAAATTGGTCTAAACGGCCATCTCCATCGGTATCTTTGGTTACTTTTTGACAGATCTTATAAAAATCATCCCAAGTCCAGTGATTCCCTGGCATTTTGATATGCTCTTTTTTTAGTAGTGTCTTATTGACTAGCATCAAAGTTGGTACACTTTCGTATGGAAGAGCATATTGCGTTCCCTTATAGGTTCCAGCATCATAACTTCCTTCATAATAGTTGCTTTTTTTGAACGCTTTATCAATCTTTGTATAGGAGTCTAAGTTCTTTAACATTCCTACGGATGAAAATATGCTAAAATCTTCTGGCAAGACCATAAAAACATCTGGCAGATCTCCTTTTAGTGCCTTTTGTGACAGCCATTCTGAATAATCATCTTTCATCACACCACTTTCGTATTTGATCGTGACATTCGGATATTCTTTTTCAAATTCTTTGATTACTTGATCGATCATCTGATAGCAATTATCATCTGGAACATCCCACTTGTTTCCTGCAAACATTCCAAAGGTTAAAACAATTTTTTGTTGTTTGGGATAGATCACAAAACCAACAGATAATAAACTTATGACCAATCCAACAGCAATGATTCGTTTCCACCATTTTTCTAGTTTCTGTCTCATCTATCTTCTCCCGTATTTGGCTGAACCTGACTGTACTTCCCAGATTGCAAGCTGGGTTCTGTCTCTTAGGTCTAGTTTATTTAAGATCGTGCTGAGATAATTTCGTACTGTTCCTTCGGACAGGCTTAACTCGGCTGAGATTTCTTTATTCGACAACCCTCTTCCGACTAATTTAATGATCTCCCATTCTGCTTCTGTGATTTCTTCTACATTCTGTGCATGAATCGATGTATCATAATTACTTTGTGCCATTTCAGAAAAGAAATCAACCACTTTTGTCGCTACCTCTGGATTGATCATGGCTCCACCACTATGAACTGTCTTGATTGCTTTTTCTAATTCGTCCATAGAGATTCCTTTTAACAGATAACCGCTTGCTCCATGTTTTAATGCATTGTATACATACTCATCATCATCAAACGTTGTTAAAATAATGATCTTTATATCTGGATATTGTTCTTTGATGATCTGTGTGCATTGCACTCCATCCATTTCTGGCATACGCACATCCATTAAAATAACATCTGGCTTGTCTTTCCTGACTTCCTGAATGACTTCTCTTCCGTCCTTGGCAGTTGCAGTAACTTCGATTCCTTCTTTCATCTCAAGTACGATCTGTAAACTTTGTCTGATCAGTTCCTGATCATCTGCTATCATTACTTTAATCATAGTTTTTCACCCCATCTGATCGGTATTCTTGCTGTGACTTTAAATCCATTACTTCCATCATATTCTACAGTTCCTTTTAACATCTTGATCCTCTCTTCGATATGGATCAATCCAAATCCTGTATAAATCTCTTCACATCCGATTCCATTGTCTTTGATCTCTAGATTGAGCCACTTATCTTCCTTCCATAAGTTTACATCAATCTGCTTCGCTTTTCCATGCCTGATCGCATTTGTAATACTTTCCTGTACTACACGATAGATCATATCTTCTTCGTCTTGATTAAATTTCAGGACTTCTACCTGACAATCATAATTGATCTTGACATCCGATACCTGCATGGTCTCATTGATCATCTTTTCTAAAGCTTCTTGCAATCCACTATGCTCTAAGGCATCTGGTCTTAATTTATTGACCGATCTTCGAATATCTTTAATTCCTTGCCTTGCAACCTGTGATATTTTGTTTAACTGTTCTTTTGTTGCATCTACAGAAAAGTCTATCATCGCGATACATGCGTCAATTCCTGCAGACAGTCCAGTCATCGTATGCCCCAGTGTGTCATGAATCTCTCTGGCAATTCGATTTCGTTCCCTTGTCTCCGCCATTTTCTCTGTCATCTCTGAATAGTCCTTCAGCTGTTCATTCATTTCTTTTAAACGTATATTGGCTGTCTGAAGCTGAAGGTTTAACAATCCAATCCTTGCATTCTCTTTCATCTGATTTCTCATCAAAATGATCATGTATGCAATAAATGCGATCGCATTCAATGCAACTAGTATATTTCTTGTTCCTTGGATCATCATACTGACTTTCGCCGGGTATACACTCAAAAATTGTTGGAACGATATCATATCTATAAACATTGATATGATATCGTAGTCTGAGAATAAATATATCATTCCCATGATGACAAAGAAAATTCCCCTAGTGTGTTTATCTTTGATATCCGTTACAATATCTGCAATGACAAGAAGAATGATTCCATTATAATTTACATAAACAAATTTAATAATGATCAGACATAACAAAATCTCTGCTGCATATAAGATCACAGATACCTGTTGCCTTTTTCTTTGTTTTCTTCGAATTTCTATAATGCCTAACAATAAGAAAAAAGCAATAAATATCAACACTGTTGATGTCACTGGTTCGTTTGGGAGATATGTGATATTCTCTAAGAAATTCCTTGCTCCAAAATCACAATTGATCTTATTTAATGTTAAAATAAAAACTGCAGAAAGGAAGGATAAAATGATGAAATTTATGACTCCCATCAGAATCTTGATATAATATAAATTTTGATTTTTTCGATCCATATCATTTCCTCTTTACTGCCAACGGCTAATATCAGTCTGCTCTACATTCTTTTTTGTTATCATTTGAACAGAGATTACCTTTTTCTTCTCTACTTTCTCCCCTTGCAGAATCTGGTATGCCGCATTGACCGCTGTGTCTGCCATCTGTTTGGGAGATTGTGCCGCTGTTCCTGTCATCATACCTTCTTTGATCAGCTTTTTCCCTTCTGGCGAACCATCGATTCCGTATACAAGAACCCCTTCTCTTGCACCCTTGCTGTCAAGAGCCGCCAAAGCTCCCATCGCCGCTGGGTCATTTAATCCCATGACAATATCTATGTTCTGGTATTCTTCGATAATCTTATCTACCTTAGGAAGTGCACGTTCAATCTGTCCTTGGGTATCTGCAGATGCAAGGATCTTATAGTTTTTATTGTTCTTGATCGTATCTAAAAATCCATTGATACGATCTACCGCAGATTTTGCTGCATTATGTGTTAACAAGATGATATTCGCCTGATCTTTTTGCTTCATCATTTCCTTGGCACATAAAACGCCTGCCTTGTAGTTGTCTGACACGATCGTCATTGCGACGAGATCATTTCTGTAAACCTGTGAGTCGATAACGATCACAGGAATCTTCGCTTTCTTTGCTGCTACAAGTCCTGGTTCTACTGCTTTCCAGTCTACTGGATTTAGAAAAATCGCATCTACTTTTCGTTTGACCAACTGTTTAATCTGTTCATTCTGCTTCTTCTGATCGAGTGCTGGATCTAATGTGATCATCTGGTTCCCATTCTTCTCAACCTGCATCCGAATCTGGTTATTAACTATCTTATAGAATTCATTATTCATCGTCATATAAGTTGCACCGAATAATTTTTTTCTTGTGTTATACTTTTTCAAATAGTTTGAAAATACACAGACATAAATTCCAATAAAAAAAGCAAAAACTGTGATTCCTGCTAAAGCGACAATCCTATTGGTTAGATTTTTTTTTGATTGTTGGTTCATATTTGTTTACTCCTCAATTAACATAAAATCATCGCTGCTCATTAAGTGTCCGCTATGTGCGAATCGAGCGAGAGCGCGTTTCCAGATAGCTTTTATTTCTCTACAACCAAGCCGTTGGACTAGCATCACTAGGCATTCGTAGATCTCCACGAGGTGATACCGCCACACTACCTACCTTAGGTCCATCTGGCAGGCAAGAACGTTTAAACTGCTGGCTGAAGAATCTCCAATAGAATTTATCCAGCCATTTCTTGATCGTTTCATCATCGTATACACCATCAAATGTTAATTTTGCCATGCGGTATAATTTGGATTTTGGGAATCCGAATCTTAACATATAATATAAGAAGAAATCGTGCAGTTCATATGGTCCGACTAAGTCTTCTGTCTTCTGTGAAATGACTCCATCAACTGGTGGAAGTAATTCTGGACTTACTGGTGTGTCTAGGACATCCATCAGTACTTCAGATAATTTCTTATTATCTGTTGTTTCAGCATAATAGAGTACAAGATAGCGTACTAATGTCTTTGGTACAGAACAGTTCACTGCATACATGGACATATGATCGCCATTATATGTTGCCCAGCCAAGCGCTAATTCTGACATATCTCCAGTTCCGATGACCATACCATTGTACTGATTTGCCATATCCATCAGAATCTGTGTTCTTTCTCTTGCCTGAGAGTTTTCATAAGTTACATCGTGGTTATTTTCATCATGCCCGATATCTGCAAAATGCTGGCGGACTGCTTTTTCGATTCTTACTTCTTTGAGTGTCGCTCCTAATTCTTTGATCAGGGATACGGCATTCTGGTAAGTTCTGTCTGTTGTTCCAAAACATGGCATTGTCACACAGATCAGGTTTTCTCTTGGAATGTCTAACAGATCAAAGGCTCTTGCTGTAACTAAGACTGCTAATGTGGAATCTAATCCACCTGAAATTCCTACGACTGCATGTTTGCAGTTTGTGTGTTCCAGACGTTTCTTAAGTCCCATAGACTGTAAAGATAAGATTTCATCGCATCGTTTATCTCTTTCATCTTGATTATCTGGTACAAATGGTGCTTTCGGGAATGTTCTTGTGATCTTGTTTTCTTTGACTTCTAGTGAAAATTCCTGTTCAAAATAATCATCTGTTTGGCCTCCTGGGAAAGAAGTCATCTTTCTTCGTTCTGCTGCCAATTTCTGCACATCGATATCTGCATAGATAATCTCATTTGTAAATCGTTTTGCTTCTGCTAAAACTGAACCATTTTCACAGATGAGATGGTGTCCACTGTATACAACATCCTGTGTGGATTCTCCTTCTCCTGCATCAGCATAGATATAAGCCGCTAACAATCTTGCTGACTGATTTGATACAAGGCTTCTTCGATAAGATTCTTTTGTTGTTGTCTCTACACTTGCAGATGGATTACAGATCACCGTTGCTCCTGCCATTGCGTGATATGTGCTTGGTGGAAGTGGTACCCAGAGATCTTCACAGATTTCACATGCTACCACAAGTTCTGGAATCTCTTTGCATTTGAATAACTGATTCACGGCTACATTTACATAACCAAATTCTTCTCCAAACCAAAGATCTTCTTCTAATCCTTCTCCAGATGTAAAATGACGTAATTCATAAAATTCTGAATAGTTTGGTAAATGTGTTTTTGGCACGATTCCTAAAATACTGCCATCACTGATCACAACCGCACAGTTATATAATTTTTGTTTTATAACGATCGGACATCCTACAACAACTAACATACTCTTATTTTCAGTTGCTTTCACAATTCTTAAAAGCTGATTTTTACATTCTGTTAAAAGTGGCTGCTGCAAGAATAGATCACCACATGTATATCCACTGATCGTTAATTCAGAAAATACCAGAATACTTGCTCCATTTTTTTCTGTCTCATCGATGATCTTTAAAATTTCTTCTGTATTGTATGCAGGATCTGCCACTTTGATCTTTGGTGTTGCGGCTGCAACTTTGATAAATCCATCTTTCATTTTGTATACCTCAATTAAATATATGCAGGGGCCAGGTTTGATCACCTGACCCCTTATAAATCTCTTTGTATTATTCTTCTTCCATGTTACTTAATTTTGCTGCCTGATCTGCTGCTGTTAAGCTGTCGATCAATTCATCTAAATCACCGTTCATGATAGAATCTAATTTGTGAAGTGTCAGCTTGATTCTGTGATCTGTAACACGACCCTGTGGATAATTGTATGTTCTGATCTTTTCAGAACGGTCTCCTGTACCGATCTGGCTCTTTCTCTTTGCTGCTTCTTCATCATGTGCTTTCTGCTGTTCTAATTCATACAGACGGGAACGTAATACCTTTAACGCTTTGTCCTTATTCTTTAACTGGGATTTTTCATCCTGGCATGATACAACGATTCCTGTTGGAATATGTGTTAAACGTACCGCAGAGTCTGTTGTATTGACACACTGTCCACCATTTCCTGATGCACGGAATACATCAAACTTACAATCATTCATATCGATCTCTACTTCCACATCTTCCACTTCTGGCATGATCGCTACCGTAATTGTAGATGTATGGATTCTTCCTCCAGACTCTGTTGCAGGGATTCTCTGTACACGGTGTACACCGCTTTCGTACTTGAATCTTGAGTATGCACCCTGTCCAGATACCATGAATACAAGTTCTTTAAATCCACCGATTCCACTCTCATTAAAACTTAATGTATTTACTTTCCAACGTTTGCTTTCTGCATAATTTCGATACATACGTGCAACGTCAGCGACGAATAACCCAGCTTCATCTCCACCGGCACCGGCACGCATCTCAACGATGATATTCTTGTCATCCATTGGATCCTTTGGAATTAAGAGAATCTTTAACTCTTCTTCTAATCTTTCCACATTTGCCTTAGATTCATTCAGTTCTTCCTTGGCAAGTTCTTTCATCTCTTCGTCAGACTCTTCTTCTAAAAGCATCAAACTATCTTCGATATTCTGTTTCTCTGCTTTGTATTCTTTGTATTTTTCCACGATCGGTGTCAGCTCATTTTGTTCTTTCATCAGATCACGGAAACGATTCTGGTTACCTGCTACATCTGGATCATTCAATTCCTGCAGTACAGTGTCCAGACGATCTACTAAACCTTCTAACTTATCAAACATCTTATTCTCCTTCTCTTGCAAATCCAAAGACCAGCCGGTCTAATCCTGACAGGTCCTTTTTTATCTCAACACAGGCAAAATCCTGTGCTTCCATCAAATTCTTCACTGCTTCTCCCTGATCATATCCGATCTCAAATGCGAGCATTCCATCTGGGTTTAAATAATTTTTCGCTTCTTTGATGATCTTCTTATAAAAATAAAGTCCATCTTCTTTCCCGTCAAGTGCTAACATCGGTTCATGGTCTTTCACTTCCGGCATTAACTTTCCACATTCTTCTGTTGTAATATATGGTGGATTGGAAATGATCAGATCATAGCTTGCTGTGACATTCTCAAAAAGGTCACTTTGAATAAATTTTACCATAGGTGCGAGATTTTCGCCATTAGCTTTTGCGATTTTTAATGCTTTTTCACTGATATCTGTCCCAATACATACTTCTGGATTTAAAATCAATGCCAGACTGATCGCAATACAGCCAGATCCTGTACAGATATCCAGTATCGTATCTGGTTTCTTTGACTGTTTTAACTGATCAAGCACTTCTTCCAATACTGTTTCTGTATCTGCTCTTGGGATCAGTACATCTGGTGTTACCTTAAATGTATATCCCATAAATTCCTGTGTTCCTAAAATATATTGCAGTGGAACATGTTCTTTTCTCTTCTGAATCAGTTCCTTATATCTTTCTTCCGCTTCTTTATCATTAATCTCATCGGTCATCCCAAACAGGTAGTCTTCCCTTGATATATGAAAACATTCGGAAAATAAATACCATGCATCACCGGATGCATTCTCGATCTGTGCTTCTTCTAATTCCTTTTGTCCATAGAGGACCCATTCTCTTCTATTCATCTTCTTTTTGTTCCCCTTTATGAAGATTTTCTAAATATTCTCTCCAATCGAAGACACCTTCCACCGATGCGATCGCAACTTCGATCATGGAGTGATCTGGTTCTTTCGTTGTCAGTCTCTGAAGTGCCAGTCCTGGTTTTGAAAATATCTGAACAAGCGGGTGGTCACTGCTTCCTGCCAGCCGGATAAATTCATAGGAAACACCAGCTACCAATGGTAAAAATAATAATCTTAATACGATTCGTAACCAGATGGTATCCACTCTGATAAAGAAGAAAAATACCATACTGATGATCATAACGATAAAAATAAAACTTGTTCCACATCTTTTGTGTAATCTTGAAAAGTTATCCACATTTTCAGGAGTTAAAGGAACACCTGCTTCTAAACAGTTGATCGTTTTATGTTCTGCACCATGATACATGAAGACTCTCTTGATGTCTTCCATTCTTGAGATCAACACAATGTATCCAAGAAATATTGCTATTCGGATAATACCTTCCATAAATAAAATCACATATTCATTCCTGATCAGCTTTCCGAGTGCTTCGGATGCGATGTATGGAAGGATCATAAATAATCCGATGGAAATTGCCAGTGAAAATACCAGTACGATCCCCATGATGATCTTCTCTGCTTTCTCTCCAAGAATCTTTTCTAAGAGCTGTTCTGTCCTGCTCTCTGTTTGTTCTTCTTCGTCTTCGTAAAAAGATGCAGAATAATTCAGTGTCTTCATCCCGATCACCATAGATTCCAGGAAATTTACCATTCCTCGAAAAACTGGTAATTGAAATAATGGATGTTTCTCTGCGAAGCTTACGCATTCTTCTACTTTCGTCTCTATCTTGCCATTGGGCTTTCGCACGGATACTGCATAACGATCCATATTCTTCATCATTACGCCTTCGATCACTGCCTGCCCGCCTATACGAACCGCCATTGTTGTCTCCTATATTTCTATGAGATTTTTCTCGTTACATTGAGTTTCTCGTTACATAAAAAAAAGGTTGAGATTTCGATAACCTCAACCTGATTTCTTACTTTTCTACTTAACACCATATTTACGATTGAACTTATCAATACGTCCACGAGCCTGAGTAGCTTTCTGCTGTCCTGTGTAGAATGAATGACATTTTGAGCAGATTTCTACGTGGATATCTTCCTTTGTAGATCCTGTTACGAATTCGTTACCACAGTTGCATACTACTTTTGCCTGATAATAATTTGGATGGATTCCTTCACGCATGTTCTTTCACCTCTTCTAAAAAATTTGTTGGATTTTGCCAACATTTACATACTTTGACTTTCGTCATTTCTTGTTTTATAAACAGCTTTTTTATTCTATCACAATTTATTTGAAATTGCAATTACTTTTTTTATTTTCTTAATAATGATCGTTTGGTTAGTGCTACAAATTCTTTGTTGTTTTGGGTTCGTTTAAATAAATCTAACATCTGTTCCATAAATTCTTCCGAACGGTTTCCGGATAATTCTTTGTGAAGTGCTGTGACAACTTCTCTTTCATCTTTGGTAAGCAACAGCTCTTCTCTTCTTGTTCCTGATTTAGCAATATCAACCGCTGGGAAGATTCTTTTTTCTGCCAGACGACGGTTTAAGACTAATTCCATATTACCTGTTCCCTTGAATTCTTCAAAGATCACGTCGTCCATCTTGCTTCCTGTTTCTACGAGTGCTGTGGCAAGGATGGTAAGACTTCCGCCTTCTCTCATATTTCTGGCTGCACCGAAAAATTTCTTCGGCATATAGAGAGCGGCTGGATCAAGTCCACCAGTTAATGTTCTTCCGCTTGGCGGTACTGTAAGGTTGTAAGCTCTTGCAAGTCTTGTGATACTATCTAATAAAATTACGACATCTTCTTTATGTTCTACGAGACGTTTTGCACGTTCTAATACCATCTCTGACACTCTCTTGTGGTGTTCTGGTAATTCATCAAATGTGGAATAAATAACTTCAACGTTCTTTCCTTCGATAGATTCTTTAAAATCTGTGACCTCTTCTGGTCGTTCATCGATCAATAATACGATTAATTTGATATCTTTATAATTCTGACTGATACTTTGTGCCATTTGTTTTAACAGTGTTGTCTTTCCTGTCTTTGGAGGAGATACGATCATTCCTCGCTGCCCTTTTCCAACGGGTGATAGCAGGTCAACCATTCGCATTGGTATGGATGATCTCTCTGTTTCCATTCCTAATCTTTCGTTAGGGAAGATTGGTGTCAGATCTTCAAAATGCTGTCTTCTCGCTGCCATTTCTGGCTTATATCCATTGACAGATTCTACGAATAATAAGGCACTGAATTTCTCACTCTGGGTTTTGATACGGATCGCTCCTGTTAAGATGTCTCCTGTTTTTAAATTGAATTTGCGGATCTGAGCCGGAGATACATAGATATCATTCTCCCCTGGAAGATAGTTTTCACATCGGATGAAACCATACCCATCTGGCATAACTTCCAGAATCCCATGTGCTTTTTCTCCGCTGTCCAGACTCTTTATATTCTTTGGAAATTCTTTCTGATGATGTTTTCTTTCTTGATGCTCTGAATAAGATTGTTTTGGTTCACGTTGTATCTGCGGTTCTTCCTTTTGTTTTGATTGTTCCTGATCATAGTTTTCTAATACTTTGATCAGTTCTTGTTTCTTTAAGGTCGAAATGCCTTTTATTTTTCTTTCTTTGGCAATTTCACGTAATTCAATTACCGACTTTTTTTCATATGTCATTCTATCTTACTCCTTTTACCTGGGAAAATGGATGAATTATCCTTTAACGATCGATCCAGATTTGTGTTTTCTTTATTCTAGCATAGTTTTTCAGATATTTCCAATCATTTGTCTTCTTAGTTTTTTTAAGATCTTTTTTTGTATTCTTGAAACCTGTACCTGTGAAATATGAAAGATCTTCGCAATTTCTTGTTGAGTTTTTCCTTCAAAATATCGGTAATAGATCATTTGCTGTTCTTTCTGTTCCAAATGTTTCATGGCTTCCTTTAACAGAACATGATCTACCACTTTCTCAGATTCATTTTCTCCTTTTGATAACTTATCCAGCAGAGAAATCTCACTGCCATCCTTCTGATATGCACTCTGATGAATGGATTCTACTTCATTGCTTGCCTCTAAGGATGTTACGATCTCTTCTCTTGTGATCTTCGTGATCTCACTGATTTCTTCGATCGTTGCTTCCCTTTGATACTGCTGGCAAAACTTTTCTCTTGCTTTCATGATCTTGTATACATTTTCTTTTAAAGATCTGCTGACTTTGATCATACCATCATCTCTTAGGAATCTACGAATCTCTCCTGTGATCATCGGTACTGCATAAGTCGAAAATTTCACGTCATAAGACAGGTCAAACTTGTCCACGGCTTTCATAAGTCCAATACTTCCGATCTGAAACAGATCCTCAGACTCATATCCTCTGTTTGTAAATCGTCTCACAACACTCCAGATCAATCCAACATTATTAAGAATGATCTGCTCTCGTGCTGCTTCGTTTCCTTCTTTGGTAAGCCGTAACAGTTCCCTCGTCTTATCCATTCAGCTTGTCTTGATCTCCTATTTTCTTTGTCATGATCACTGTCGTTCCTTCTCCTTGTTTTGAAATAACTTCTACTTGATCCATAAATGCTTCCATAAAAGAAAATCCCATTCCAGTCCTTTCTTCTTCTGGTTTTGTTGTAAACATCGGTTCCATCGCTTTCTTGACATCTGGAATTCCGATACCCTGATCTTTAATCTCTATTCGCAGGATTCCATTCTGATCGGAAAGATCCATGCTGATCTTTCCATCTGGATTGTGATACGCATGTACAATACAGTTTGTCACTGCTTCTGACACTGCAGTCTTGATATCATCCATTTCTTCCATATCCGGATCAAATTTCATGATATAAGCAGCCGTCACAATTCTTGCGATTCCTTCATTTTCTGAGTCACTGTTAAATTCTAAATGCAACATTTCTTATCCTCCCATTTCTCTATATTTCTTCTATCAGTTGATGCAATCCTGCCATATGAATGATCTTTCTTACTGATGCACTCATATTGCTGACTTTCACCGTTCCTCCCATCGCCTGTACCTGACGATATCTTCCTAAGATCACTCCAATCCCTGAACTATCGATAAATCCTGAATTTTTAAAATCAAACTCAATATCTTTGATCGGATATGATTTTAAAATGATATCGCATTTATGTTTTACTTTCTTCGCTAAGTGATGATCTAGATCACCATCCAGATAAATATATAAAACCCTGTTTTCTATCTTGTATTCTGTTGCCATATTCTGATCGCTCCTTCCTGCTCTTTGCTGTGATACGTTCCTTTCCAAGATCATCTTGAATTTCCTGATAGAAAATAAAAAAGAAAGAAGTTCAAACTTTCGCTTGTTCTTCTTCCTTTATCTTTTGTTTGTAAACTTGTATTCTGTGTAATATTAATTATAAACTTTTGGCACTCTTTTTACCCATTGCATCAATTCGACTCTTCGCATTGATCGCCTGAGATGTTCCTGGGAACTTTTCGATGATCGTCTGATATGTCTTCTTCGCATTCTTCTGATCGGAAGCACCTTCATAAGCTTTGGCAAGATAATCATATGCATAACGGTTTGTATCGCTGACTTTGATCGCTTTCTTTAAATAAGAGATCGCTGTCTTGTAGTCTTTTGCCCAGTATGCATTCTTTCCTTTGCTGTATAATCCAGTTCCTGCACTTGGATATACCTTTGCTGTTAGATCTTTGTAGATCGCTTTCATATTCTTTGTTGTTAGTTTCTTACTGTCGATATCTAATAACGCATCTGCAGATCCTGTATAATCACGATCGCTGTATTTCTGTAAGGCACTTAACAGCAGATCATAGACACCGTCTTTCTTGCTTGTTCCAATGTACTCGTCTAATTCATCTTCTGCTTTCTTCTGTGCTGCCTTTGCTTCTTTAACTTTCTTCTCGCTTGCTTTCAACTGTGTGTCTTTGGCAAGGATCTGTTCTTTATAATCTTCTACCTGTGTGGAGTTCTTATGGCTGAAGCTTGCACGTACTGTTGGATAGATCAAAACTGCTGCCACGATCACACCGATTACAATTCCTGTTACCATGTAAAACATCGGGCTCTTTCCAGCTTCGTTTTCCTGAATTGAAGAAATATTAAATGGATTCTTCTTTTTCTTTGGTTCTTCTGGCTGGCTCACAACTTTTTTCTTCTCTTTTTTCTTCTTGTCTTTCTTCTCTGACTCAGTTGTCTGTGGCTCTTCTTCGACTACTTTTGTCTCAAATTCTTTGCCATATTCCACTGCTGATTCGTTGTTTGGATCGATCTTTAAGATCGTATCAAGGAATGTTCTTGCATTATCATAATTCTCTCCCTTGATGGATAATAATGCCATTAAAAGATATGCATCTACAAAATTAGGAATAGCTGCCACAACATTCTTTAACTGTAACATCGCAAGGTCATCATTCCCTTGCTTGGCGTAGTTTAATGCCTGATTATATTTCTTGATCATCTGGTTGGCTTTATATAATTCTGTCTTATTCTTCTTGATCTCTTCTAATTCTTTCCCATATATATTCTCTTCCGCTTCTTCCAAATCTGCACATGGTTGAAACTTGGCTAATTCTTCGTTAAAGTCTAACATTCTCTTCCTCCTGATTTATAAACTCTTTGGCCATGCCTGCCAGATAAAAAGATCCGACAACAAAGCATACCGTTGTTTCCTGATTCCTGTCTATCATCTTACGAAAAGCATCCTGAAATTCTGCTTCATCGATTCTTCTCTTATGAATCCCCACTGTATAAAAGGCTTCAATCTCTGGAATCGTCTTCAGAATGTTCTTCATGTATTCTTCTTCATTCTGATGAGATGCTGCAAATAAGATCCGCTTCTTCATTCCATGGTAGTTTGCCTCCACAGTCTGTACAAAGCCTTGCATTCCTTGGATATTGTGCGATACATCCACAATGATCCCTGGTGCGATCTCTTCCATCCTTCCGCTGATCCTGATCTGGCTCAGTGCTTCATAGATCTTGTCTTCATCAAGTCGTCCACAGATAAGTTCTGCTGTCTGTAATGCTGCTGCAAGATTGGACTTCTGAAATTCTCCTGCAATGTTGGTCCGCACATCTCTTTCCTTATCATACGCATTGGCATTTAAAAAATCAATATATTTTCCTGCTTTTTCTTTAAAATTAAGATTATCTTCAGAAATGTCATAAATTCGTGATTTTTTCTGCCTTGCTTCTTCAGAAAGGATTTCTTTTACCTTGGGTTCCTGTTCTATTGTCACAACTGGAATTCCTGGCTTAATGATCCCTGCTTTGTGTGTTGCGATCTCTTCTAATGTTTGTCCCAGAAATTCCATATGATCTTCGCTGATTGAAGTGATCACACTGACCTTCGGACAGATAACATTGGTAGCATCATATCTTCCACCCATTCCTGTCTCAATCATACAGATATCTGGTTGTTCTTCCTGAAAGATCACCATCGCCATCAGAAATACTGCCTCAAAAAATGATGGGCTGTTCTTTCCTTCTGTTATTCCAGTTTCAATAGCATGTCTTACCTTCACCGCAGCTGATGCAAATCGTTCATCACTGATCTCTTTCGCACACAGCTTGATTCGTTCATTGATCTTAACAACATGTGGCGAGGTAAAGGAAGCTGTCTTCTTTCCATGCTGGGTAAGGAGTGCTTCTAAAAATGCACAGACGGATCCTTTTCCATTCGTCCCTGCTACATGGATCATATGCAGCTCTTTTTGGGGATTTCCCAATCGTTCTAAAAAGTATTTTATATCTTCGAGAGAAGATTTTGTGGCGAATCCTGCGATTTTATATAAATATTTTACAGACTCTTCATAAGTCATGGTCATTTCTTCTGTTAGCATAATTCACCACTCAGTACTGCTTTCAATACCTGAAGTACCCCATCTTCTTTGTAAGATGGTGCTACAAAATTCGCTGCTTCTTTTACTTCATCTCTGGCATTCTCCACTGCAAAACTGTGACTTGCACGTTTTAACATCTCGATATCATTTAAATTATCTCCAAATGCCAGTGTTTCATCTGGTGTGATTCCGTATTCTTCCTGAAAATGTCTTAAGGCACTTCCTTTGTTCGCACCTTTGTTGGCGCAATCAACCCAACATTTTCCGGATACTACAACATTCATCTTCTTGCCCCATCGTTTGATGAACTCATCCCCAACTACATCTTCGGCGCAATTGTGATGAAAAATACTCATCTTACATACACCTTCTGGATTCCCTAAAACATCATCTACAAGATCACCTCTGTAGCCATAGTCTCCGACCAGATGCTGGTAAATCCCGATATTCTCCATATATGTCATGTTATCTTTATTGATCGCAATCTCACATCCTGGGAACTGTCTTGCTTCTTCAATATAAGTTCTTACGATCTCTGGGTCGATCACATCTACATATTGATAATCTTTGGAATGAATACAAGTTCCATTTTCTGAAATAAAACTGATGTCATCAAGTACTGGCGTGAATACTTTCTCGATACTTGCTCTCTGACGGCCGCTTGCCGCTAACACGATCGTTCCCCTTCGTTTCAGTTCTTTGATCACGTCATAATATTCCGGATTCAGATCCAGTGTCCCATCTGCCACTAATGTTCCATCAATGTCTGTTGCGATTAGTTTGATCATTTGTTTTCCTTTCTTTTCTCCATATACATGCTGTATCATTATTTCAAAAAGGCTGCCATACTTTGTACAGCAACCTTTGTTTTATTTGTCTTTTTCCAGATCGTATGGTGTCACCTGATATACATAATAATTCAGCCAGTTATAATACATAGCATTTGCATGACATCTCCATGACTTCACTGGTTTCTTCGTTGGATCATCATCTTTGTAATAATTCTTTGGTATATCTGGATTCAGTCCTCGTTTCACATCCCTTACATATTCATAATGCAGTGACATCACATCATATTCTGGATGTCCTGTGACAAATACCTGACTTCCTGTGGAATTCAAAATAATGTATGGTCCTGTCTCATCTGATTCTGCTACGATCGTTAATTCTTTATTCTTGCGGATGGCTTCTCCGTCAACTCCTGTATTTCTAGAGTGTGGCACGTAGAACTTATCATCAAATCCTCGAATAATAGGAAGTTTATTATGTAATGGATGGTGTTCATAAACACCTGAAATCTTCTTATTCAAGATATGTTTCTTGATCCCATAGTGATAATAAAGTCCTGCTTGTGCTGCCCAGCAGATATGCAAAGTTGATGTAACATGTGTTTTGGACCATTCCATGATCTCAACAACTTCATCCCAGTAATCAACCTCTTCAAATTCTTTTAACTCTACTGGTGCTCCTGTAATGATCAGTCCGTCAAAACGTTTGTCTTTGATCTCTGAGAAATAATTATAAAATTTCTCCATGTGTGACTCTGATACATGAGTCGGAACATAAGATTCTGTCTGTAAAAATGTAATATCTAACTGTAATGGTGTATTTGATAAACTTCTCAGCAAATGAAGTTCTGTGTCTAATTTGTTTGGCATCAGATTTAAAATTGCAATCTTTAAAGGCCTGATATCCTGTGTACATGCCCTTTCTTTATCCATCACAAATACATTCTCTTCTTCTAAGACTGCCTTCGCCGGCAGATCGTTATCTATTCGAATTGGCATTTTATCAAATCTCCTTCTCTCTTTTTTCGATTGCTTTTTAAGCTGACAGCATTTTTCCTGTCAGATATTTATTATAAAACTCTTGCATTTTTTATGCAATCTATATTTATCATCGTCCGATCAGATTAAGGAAATCTTTTTCGCTCAGTATTGGAATGTTTAATTCCATCGCTTTCTTATTCTTTGATGACTGCGACATTTTATCATTGTTGATCAGATAGTCTGTTTTCTTTGACACTGATCCTGTGACCTTGCCTCCCATCTGTTCAATCTCTTCCTTTAGTTGTTTTCTGTTATCGAAATGATCAAGTGATCCTGTCACAACAAATGTTTTTCCTTCTAAGATCTGTTCTGTCTTACTTTCTTCTTTCTTCTCAAACTGCACATATTGTAACAGTTGTTCTAAGATCTTCTGATTATGTGGTGTATGAAAATATGATACCATAGCTTCTGCGATCATCGGTCCAATCTGATCGATCGCAATAAAATCCTCTGCATCGGCTTCTCTGATCGCATTGAAATCTTCTTTAAAATGTTTGCAGATCAATTTTGCATTGGAAAGTCCTACATTCGGAATTCCCAGACTATAAATAAAGTTTGCCAATGCAGGCTGTTTGGAATCATTGATCGCATTGATCAGATTTTGGTAGGATTTTTCCCCAAATCCTTCTAATTCCAGAATCTCTTCTTTGTGATCTTTTAAAGTGAAGAGATCATAAATTTCATTTAATAGTCCAACATCGATCATCTTCTGTAATGTTGCTTCGGATAGTCCATCAACATTCATTGCATCTCTTGATACAAAATGCGAGAATGATTTGATCTTCTTTGCACTGCAAAATTCGTTGGTGCAGACTAGGGTTCTGATTCCATTTTCATCTTCGATCTTTGTCTCACCACCGCACGCAGGACAAGTATGCGGAATCTCTATATTGCCGCTCTTTGTTTTATTCTCTGCAAGCTGTGGAATGATCATATTAGCTTTATATACAACGATCTCATCGCCGATTCCTAACTGCAGTTCTTCCATCACACTAATGTTGTGGAGACTGGCTCTGCTGACAGTCGTTCCTTCTAATTCTACTGGTTCAAAAATTGCCACTGGATTGATCAGTCCGGTTCTTGATGGGCTCCATTCAATCTCAGTTAATGTTGTCTCCGCTGTCTCATCTGCCCATTTAAATGCGATGGAATCTCTTGGGAATTTGGCTGTTCTTCCAAGACTTTTTCCATATGCAAGATCATCATAGACTAATACCAGTCCATCTGATGGCAGATCAAATTGTTCGATCTTCTTTGAGAACTTCTCAATCTCACCTCGGATCGTATCTTCTGTGACTCTGATATGTTCTACCACATCAAATCCAAGGCTTGCTACCCAGTCTAATTTCTTCTCGAAGGAATTATCAAAATCCATGCCTTCAACATCACTGACACTGAACGCATAGAAATGAACGTGGCGTTTGGCTGTGATCTCATTGTTTAACTGTCTGACGGAACCACTACATAAGTTTCTTGGGTTCTTATACTGACTGTCAACATCTTCGATTTCTTCGTTCATCTTATAGAAATCTGAATATGGTATGATCGCTTCTCCACGAATGACCAATGTTCCCTGATATGCAATACGTCTTGGAACATTTTCAAAAACCCTTGCGTTGTTTGTTACAACTTCTCCAACTTCCCCATTTCCACGGGTCACGGCTTTGAGGAGTTTTCCATGTTCATAGGTCAGAACGATCGTTAAACCATCGAGTTTCCATGACAGGATTCCTTCCTGGCCGTTCAGCCATGTTGCCAGCTGATCTGGCTCCTTTGTCTTGTCTAATGATAACATCGGAGATGGATGTGCTTCTTTTTCCAATACTGTCATCAATTCATACCCTACATGGATCGTTGGGCTGTTTGATAAAACAGTGTTCGTCTTTTTCTCTAGTTCTAAAAGTTCATCATACATCTTATCGTATTCGAGGTTGCTCATAACTTCTTTATTCTGCTGATAATAAGCTTTCCCTGCTTCATTTAGTGTATGAATGAGTTCTTTCATTCTGTCTAAATCATTCACTTTTTAGCTCCTTCTTTAACTCTCGTAATTCATCCGGAGTTAATTTTCGATATCTTCCTTCTTTCAGATCGCCGAGTTTAATGTTCATAACACGGACTCTCTTAAGTTTTGTCACACGGTATCCAAAATGTTCACACATTCTTCGGATCTGCCGGTTTAATCCCTGTGTCAAGATGATCCTGAACTCGTTTGGTCCTTCTTTTATAACTTTGCATCTTCTTGTTACTGCATTAATCTCATCTAATGGTACTGGATTCCTCATATCATGAATGAATTCATTCGTAATTCGTTTATTCACTGTTACTTCGTATTCTTTTTCATGATAATTTCTTGCTTTCATGATCTGATTGGCTGCTTCACCATCATTGGTAAGCAGGATTAATCCTTGAGAATCCTTATCTAATCGTCCTACAGGATAGATCCTTGTTGGATAGTTAATATAGTCGATAATATTATCTTTCTCTTCTTTGCTTGCTGTGCATACAATTCCTCTTGGCTTATGAAAAGCCAGAAAGATCAGATCTTCCTGAATCTTTACCGGCTTTCCATCAAATGTCACGCTCTGCCCCGGAAGTACTTTGGTTCCGCTTACTGCAACTTCTCCATCGACTTCGACTCTGCCTTCCTCGACATAAGTATCTGCCTGTCTTCTGGAGCAGATTCCTGCTTGACTTAAATATTTATTTATACGCACTGCATCTTCTGTTTTACGTTTTGTCTCTTGCATTGTTACCTTTCCCACTTGTCACAAAGGGCGATGATCTGATCAGCAAATTTGCCCAGGTCTTTGTTCGTTCCACCCTCATTGTGCTCAATTACAGATTTCAAACGCTCGCTGGCTGTAAGAAGTCTGATATAAGCACTGCTCTGTTTTGGTTTCTTCTGGATGCGTTCTCTTGATCCCCATTCAGTCCATTCGCCTGCAATAAGGTCAAACACATCTCCGCTGTATGGTGCTCTGGCTTTGAATTTGTATTCATCTTTTAAGCATGATGTAAATGCTTCACAGACCGCATCTTCTCCATGAACTACAAATACTTCTTCTGGTTTCTTCTCGAAACTATTGACCCATTTTAATAACCCGTTCTTGTCTGCATGTCCGCTTAAACCTTCTAATTGTACGATATCTGCTGCCACTTTGATTGCCTCACCAAACAGTTTTACTTCTTTGGCTCCTTCGATCAGTGATCTTCCCAGAGTTCCATATGCCTGATATCCTACAAATATGATCGTATTCTCTGATCTCCACAGGTTATGTTTTAAATGGTGTCTGATTCGTCCAGCTTCACACATTCCGGATGCTGAAATGATCACCATCGGTTCTGTTTCAAAGTTGATCTCCTTTGATTCTTCTGTCGTAATGGATAAATGAAGATTGGAAAATGTAATCGGATTAATTCCTTGTTTCACTAATTCCATAGCTTCCTCATCATATGTTTCATCGATGTTCATATTAAAGATCTTCGTCGCTTCCACTGCCAATGGGCTGTCTACAACAACTTTGAAATCTCCATGATTCTTGATCCTATCTTCAGCCTTGATCTGACGGATATAATATAACAGCTCCTGTGTTCTTCCAACTGCAAATGATGGGATCACGACATTCCCGCCTCGGTCAAAGGTTCTCTGGATCACATTGGTCAGTTCTGTCACATAATCCTGATGTTTTCCATGATAACGGTCACCATACGTAGATTCCATAATAACATAATCTGCTTCTCTCGTATAGCTCGGATCTTTGATCAATGGCTGGTTAAAGTTTCCGATATCTCCAGAGAATACCAGTTTCTTTTCCACATCTGCTTCCCTTAACCATACTTCAATGCTGGAAGATCCTAACAAATGTCCGATATCTGTAAATTTGATCGTAATGCCGTCAGCAACTTCAATCTGTCTGCCATATGGGCATGGCACGAAATACTGCATGACATTGATCGCATCATCCATCGTATAGATTGGTACAACTTCTGGTTTTCCAGATCGCCTTGCTTTCCTGTTCTTCCATTCTGCTTCAAATTCCTGAATGTGTGCACTGTCTTGCAACATGATCTCACATAGATCGGTTGTTGCTCTTGTCGCATAGATCTTTCCTCTGAACCCTTTTGCATACAACAGCGGGATCAGCCCTGAATGATCGATATGTGCATGTGTCAGCAGGATAAAATCAAGATTCCCTGCATTCACTGGAAGATCAACATTCTCGTATACATTTAACCCTTGTTCCATTCCATAGTCAACAATAAATCTTTTGCCGCAAGCTTCCACATAATGGCAACTTCCGGTCACTTCATGATCCGCTCCGATAAACATTAACTTCATGGCTTATACCTCCTCTGAAATATAGATTGGGCCAGCCGGCACGATATCTTTTAGATACTCATGCTCTTTTAATATCTGTCCTGCATCGTAGTCAAAAAACACCTGTGTCAGCTCGTCGATTGAAATTTCATCTTCCCATCCCTGTGCATCCGTTGTGTGTATGTCTAATGTCTCATCTTGTGGTATGTCTGCACGTTGAATGGATATCTTATGATTCAGACATTGAAACTGGAATACTCCATTCTGATCCTTGATATATGGATCTTTCACCAATATCCTGAATGTAAAATCGTTCTTTCCTTGCAAGATATCTCCCCAAGCAGTAAGGTTCGTGATCCTTGCCATGATCTTTGGTACTTTTTTGCTTTGTATAAAATCCTTTCCTGTTGAATTTCCCTTGAATAAATTCCCTTCTGTGATATAAATCTTCTTACCTTTGTGTCGTTGTTTGATCTGGTTAATCATATGTTCTGGCTCTAAAGAATACGCCCATCGGATATATACTTCATCTTCTTCAAAACTTTCTGCAAATACGCCTTGTAACAGATTGTCTTCATAATAAGCTAAGAAGCTTCCATCTCCACTCTGGCTTTCTTTTTCCAGTCGTCTCAGGTATGGTTCATCCGGAACTGTATATATCTTGTATTGTTCCATAAACCGCTCTAAAAAATTCTGGATCGTCTGATAATCTTCTGCCATTATATGAACGATCTTATGATTTCTATCCGTTGTATCATCTGTATATGAAATGTTATGATCATCGATCATTGTTTCTTCCCAGTCCATCACAAATCGAAACTGGAATGGTTCATAATATGCTTTATTCGCAGGCATCAGATACGTAAATGGCTGTTGCTGCTCATGCATATTATTGAAACACTTCTTAAGCATCTCTGCCATGATGCCTCTTCTTCTATATTCCTTCCACACCGCAACTGCTACAATATAATTTAATGTATATGTCTTCTTTCCTGCTCTTATGTGGTATGGATTTAAATGGAGCATTCCTAAGATCTTGTTGTCTTCTTCTGCCAGTATCACCTGATTCGTTGCATATATCTCTTCAAAATAATATTGTGCAAACGGCTCTGGATCTTCAAAAATCTTCTGATACATGTCATATACTGGCTGTTTGTCTTTGTTTTTCTGATAAATGATCTCCATGCTATTTCCTTTATTCTTATTTTGTTTCATTCAGCAGACACACTGCCTGTGCACTGATCCCGAGTCCCTCTCCTGTGAATCCTAAATGTTCTTCTGTCGTTGCTTTGACATTCACCTGATCTGGATCTACTTTGAGGGTCTTACTGATATTTTCTTTCATTGTTGGAATATAATTTAATAACTTTGGTCTCTGTGCAATGACTGTCGCATCCACATTCCCAATCTCGTATCCTTTTCCCTCGATCAATCTTACAACTTCTGCTAACAACTTCATGCTGTCTGCATTATGATATGCAGGATCTGTGTCTGGAAAATGCTTTCCGATATCTCCTAATGCTGCTGCCCCAAGGATCGCATCTGTGATCGCATGCAGCAGAACATCAGCATCTGAGTGTCCTAATAATCCTTTCTCATATGGTATATTTACTCCGCCTAAGATCAAGTCTCTTCCTTCTACTAACTGATGGACATCATATCCCATTCCTACACGCATATTCTTGCTCTCCTTTTTTTGTTTTTATTATAACATGATTTCACTCTTTTATCATGATTTTTAGCAAGAAAGAATCCTACTTTGTAGGATTCTCCGCCGCAATGCGATCCTGCCCAGAGGGCTTTTTTATTTCATAGGGGGTTTCATCGAAATTTTCTATGAAAATCAAAACCACCGGCTTAGCCGGTGGTTTGTACTAGCCCTATAAGGGCTTATTA
>ENA-ORVG01000746-ORVG01000746.1-human-gut-metagenome-genome-assembly--contig:-NODE-746-length-43699-cov-11.569998_pt1 | contig 43699 bp, 55 predicted proteins | sample MGYA00242091_ERZ509233 | MGnify/ENA primary metagenome ERZ509233 (study PRJEB26280, sample SAMEA2338840) | human gut metagenome | biome: human gut; feature: human-associated habitat; material: faeces... | reverse complement strand
GCTGTCAAGAAAATCACGGGCAGTGTCCCAAGCCTTGTTTCTATTTTCTCTGAGTTCCTGAATTGTCATAGCCATAATAAATTCCTCCAATCAATATTTCAAAAGTGCCAGCCTTTTTTCAAGCTGATTTATCGGTACACCTGTTGCAGGTGCTGCTGCGGATATTTTCTGCATCAGCGATGCAGTTGTCACGGACGGAGAGTAAAGCATGGAATTCTGTGCTTTTTGGGGGTTCTTTTCTTTCTCCGGTTCTTTTGGTGGATTCTCTTCCTCATCAGGTTCACTCTTAGAAGGTTCATCAGAATCGTCATCTTCTTCAGATTCTTTCTTGGAAAATAGAATCCCGTCCATAAAACCAAGCTGTTTTGCTTTTTTCGCATTCATCCATGTTTCCTCGTCCATCATCTTTGCAATTTTACTTCTGCTGAGATGTGTCTTTTCCTCGTAGGCATTGATAATGCTTTCCTTGACTTCATCCAGCAAAGTAATTGCCTTTTCCATTTCAGCCTTATTTCCCATTGCAATGGTGGCAGGATTATGGATCATCAGCATTCCTGTTGGTGAAATCCATGTTGTATCACCTGCCATTGCAACGACAGATGCTGCCGATGCTGCAAGGCTGTCAATTTTAACGGTAATCCTGCCTTTATGATTTTTCAGCATAGTATAAATCTGACTTGCGGCGAACACATCTCCACCCGGACTTGAGATCCAAACGATAAGATTGCCCGGATGTTTGTTCAGTTCATCCTTAAATAACGCAGGGGTCAGTTCATCACCATACCATGTGCTGCTTGAGATAGGTCCCTCAAAATACAGCTCTGTTTCTGATGTCTCTTCATTTTTGATAAAATTCCAGAACTTATCCATTATCGGTTTCCTCCTTTATTTTTTCTGCAAATTTTCCTGCATCAATTAATTTAGTAAACGAACCATTACACAAATAAAGATTTCCGCCTTCCTCTTCAGAAATCATATTCATATCTTCAAGTTCTCGGATGTCATTTGCTGACATCCAGCCGTTCTGACGTGCTGTAGCATAGCCCTGCATACGGGAAGCATAATCGCCACGCAGAAGTCCATCTACATTGAACTTCACGAAATACTGTCCCTTTTCAGAATCAGAAAGAAGTGCTTTCTGCAAAGACTGCTCCCATCTAACGATCCAAGGGTCAAGACTGTATTTAACAAAGTCTAATGACAGATGTTCTACGTTACTGAATGTAGCATGGTCAAGGTCACCGATCATATGGAGCGGTACACGGTACATTCTTGCAATTTCTTCAATCTGAAACTTTCTGGTTTCCAGAAACTGTGCTTCATTATTTGGAATAGCAATAGGAGTAAACTTCATGCCCTCCTCTAAAACTGCGACCTTGTGAGCATTTCTTCCGCCATAGGCTCTCTGCCACGCATCACGCACACGTTCCGGATTTTTGATCACTCCGGGGTGTTCTAACACGCCACTTGGTGAAGCACCATTTCCGAAAAACGATGCTCCATATTCTTCGCAGGCAATAGAAATGCCGATTGCATTTTTCGCAAGTGCAATCGGCGAATATCCAACCAGCCCATCGAAACCTAAACCCGGAATATGCAGAACTTCATCGGCGTAAAGAACGATTTCGCCCTGTTCTTTCAGATTCGGATTTGCTTCATCGTAACGGCTGTAAATGTATATCAGGCGGTTTTTCTCATCACGGTCAACCTTCATTTTGTCAGGCATCAGAGGATACAATCCCAAAACATCACCTCTGCCGTTTCGGATAATCTGTGCATAGGCATTGCCATAAATCAGCAGATGGGACATTAATGTTTCCCTGAAAACAAAAGATGTCATTTCGGGGTTTGGCTGATCGTGGAGTAAAAAATAGAGCGGATGCTGTGGCACTCGCTCTTTTCCTTTCTCATTGTATTTGTACACATGAAGCGGCAGTTGTGCAATCGCTTCCGACAGTACACGCACACAGGCATAAACTGCAATATGCTGCAAGGCTGTTCTGTCGGTGACTCTCTTTCCTGCATTGCTTCTGCCGAAAAAGTATGTGTATGACGGGCTGTCATAACTGTTTTGAGGCTTATCTCTGGGCTTAAAGAGTCCGCTGAAAATTCCCATGAAATCACGTCCTTTCTTGACTTTTCGTATATGGGTGTGGTATAATATGTGAAACTAAGTGTAGGGCATCTGCCTTACAAATCGGAATTTGAAAAGGAGTGCTTGCAGAATGAAAACAATTAGATTATTATACCCAGATCATGTCAGTGGTGGGTTGGACACTTATTATTTTGGAGCTAATTTGCTCCAGTATATTTTGCCGAAGAACCCCAATCAACCAACTATCAGGGTAGATGTTCTGCCTCCTGATAACAGGGAAAAACCTATAACGAACGGGATTTATGCCGAGAATGAGGTTCTGGCAGGAGTTCAGGATGCACAACAGAAAATCGCAACAGAAGAACCGGACAGAATCATTACCATAGGCGGTAACTGCATGGTATCACTTGCTCCGTTTGATTATCTGCACGGAAAATATGAGAATGTCGGAATTATTTGGATTGATGCACACCCGGATGTATCCACTGTAAATGATGGCTATCCAAATGCTCATGCAATGGTGCTTGGCAGTCTTATGGGACAGGGAGCAAAGCAGCTTACTTCGCAAATGAGAAACCCGGTGTTCAAACCGGAGGAAATTCTGTATATCGGATTGCAGCCACTCCATGATTATCAAGAAGCGTTTTTGAAAAAAGCGGGTGTTGATTACAAAGTGCAGGATCAGGCATTTGTAACGAACGAGGAAATCAAAGCCTTTATGACCCGATTTGACCATATCCTTGTACATTTTGATATTGATGTATTGGACGAACATCTCTTTCATTCAACTTATTTTGCAAACCCGGAGCTTGTCGGTGATGGCGCTGGTGGAGGAAAGATGACTATGGAAAAGCTGTCGAAAGTGCTTCATTTGATTGCAGAAAGCAGCGATGTTGTCGGTTTTACTGTCGCTGAGTATCTGCCGTTCGATGAGCATCGGCTGAATATGATGCTTTCGGGGATAAATATTTTCACAGACTGACAACTTCCAGTTTGCAAAGATAATCAAACCTATAACACCAGCATCTCTCTTGAATCATAAACCGACTCATCAGAAACGCATCCACAGCGAATTGCCCGGTCAAGAGCCATGATCATGGCGACAGCACCGTCGATCTTCTCTGTGGATTTTTCTTTATCCGGCTTGATATTTCCGGCAGGGTCACGCCTGATGAAAATGTTATCCATCATCCACCGAAGAACAGGGTGTCCGTTGTGGGCAAGGGTCTGTTCCAGAGTCAGTTTCATCAGTTCTTTGGTCGGTGGCGACATATCCCTCTATCCGACCATATCCAAAATCAAGCTTGTTCCGCCCTTGCTATTGCTCTATGTTCCTCTTCCCGCGGGCATATTTCGCCGTAGAGGTGCCTAGCGTTCGTTCTAAGGCGTTTTCGAATACTCCCCCTCAAAACTATACCCTAAAATTTAAAACGCCTTAGAATCGATTTTAATGGCATTCTGAGCGATTTGCTCTGTATTGTGAATATTGTACAAATCATAAGATTGTATTTTGTGCATGTATACAAAAGTGTTCCCATTGTCATAAAACGCTTGACAAATGTTCCCGAATGGTGTATAATGATTACAGAAAGCACGAGAGGTGCTAAGAAAAACACAAAATCGGAGGAAACGAAAATGAAAAATTACAATCTGTCAGCAATTATGAGAAGAGCATGGGAAATCTACAGAACATTGACCGGTGATAGAATCGCTAAGCTGTCCTACGCTATGAAATTCGCATGGGCAGAAGCTAAGGCACCGGCAGACGAAATTCTGAACGGCTGGAACATCACCAAGCTGGAAAAGGCTGGTGCAAGCCGCTGGACTAAGTACGGCAAGGATCGCGTATATCTCAGCCGCATTGGTGATGCTCTCATGGGTTTGGAATTGGATTTTTACAAGAGTGGCAACGTCTGCGGTGCATGGCTGAACAACGAAAAGATCAGCAACCGCGAAAGTTTCCGCGTAGGTGAAGCTTACTCCAGAGCCTACATTGACCTTGCAAACGGCAAAGTGTATGAGTGCGTAGGCAGATATGCAGATGATTTCATGGAAAAGCTGAACGCTACTTTTCACGCTTAATCTTGACAAATGTTCCGATTGGGTGTATACTAAACCCATACCAAAAGAAGCAGAAAGGAATTTGCATTATGATCGATTTTAACACATTTCGCACCCTCTACGCCGAAGCGAAAAACTATGATTCTGAGGGAAAATACATCATGGAAAGGGGGTGGCAAGAGTGGATGAACGGGCTTGATGATGCGGACGAAATTGCAAATATGCTCCGGAAAATTTATAGCATGGCGAACGGCGGTTTTTCTGAAATCGTGAGCCAGTACAAAAACATGAAGCAGATGTGCAATTTCTTTCGCATTCCCTATTCCACAGCCCAGAAGTGGAGCATCGAGGAACGGAACCCATCTGACTATGTCTTGTTGTTGTTGGCGTATGCTACGATAAACATTGACAAAATGCACAAATCAGAATGATTTATTTTGTGCAATCATACAAATATACGCACAGAAGGAATTTTTTTATAAAAACCTATTGACAAAAGTTCCTTATGGGTGTATAATAGATACAGAGGTTAGGGAAAAGCCCGAAACCCAAAAATAAAAACATGGAGGAAAAAGAAAATGCGTGAACTGAAAAATCGTGAAGAAGTTGTAAAGGAACTGGCTAAGATGCTGAGGGAGTTCGATGTAGAAATGAACTCTTTCGAAACAGATGTTTATCTGTACTACAACGACGAAGAAAAGACCGCTGAACTTGACACCTTCGTAAACGCCGGCGGAAATTCGTGGTTGAACGACGATCACGAAACGATTTACAGAGATGAGTGCCACTTCGACAACATGTACGAAGTCGGGTTCCAGTCCATTTCCGATCTGGCGGAAGCAGTGGGACTTTCCGAAAAGGATTTGATCGTCAAAACGGCGGAATTCCTCGAATTCGATGAAGATAACGATCTGGACGAAATTGATTACTGGGACGTTGTAAGCTTTATCAAGTCCGACTGCAATCTTGTGGATAAGGTCAAGGCGGCTTTTGCGGAGTGGATTGACGAGCAAGGCGAAGATTACGAAAGCAAGGCTGACGATATTATCCGCGAGTGGGAAGAATACGAGCCGGACGAAGATTAAAAGAGGTACGAAACACAAAAAACAAAAACGGCACCGTGGGGAAGCCCCTGCGGTGCCTTTTGTTTAGTCCACAAAAAAAGTGGCATGGATAGCATAATCAGTCATTGCTTTAAAGAAATTTTCTGTCTTTCCAAGAAATGTTACATATCCATCGACACTAATTTTTGCCGGAAAATAATCATACGGGGAAGAAAATGTTGAACCAATGGTAATTATTTCTGTCGGTGGTCTGCAATCATTAGGAAGTTGGAATATTTTAGCGTCTGTATATGCCTGAGAAAGCTGTATGCATCCGGTTATCGTTACACATTGTCCATACTTCCTGTATTTTATGTACGAAGCCTTATACTTGCATATGGGATCTGGAACGATCCACCCGCTATCTGTCAGCGTTTCGGCTTTGGTAGAGGTTGCACAAATGGAACTGTCACTAGAATCTGTGTACACATCTCCAGATGTTGGTGCTTGTTTTGCATCAGTACTACTCTTAGATGTCAACTCCCAGAAGATGCCATTATTTGCACCACCCAGATTCATTTCATTCAAAATAACGACACGCGTTCCCTCGTATTGACTTGCTACTTTTGCCCACAGCTCAAAAGTTACATTTTTTTCGCCGTTTATCGCTACTGCACGAAAAAATCCAGTTGGCATGCCGCCGGTTCTACAGGATTCAAAAAATGACATGGATTCCACAGCGTTTCCAGCAGATTTCAGACGCACACGAAGCGTGTATAGCGCGTGTTTCCCCCAGCCACAAGCAGCCAAAAACGTGGTTGAAATTGTATTGTAACTACCAGATAATGTCGCTGTACCAATTTTAAACCAAATATATCCATTTGAAAAATTTGCATCAGCATTGTAGCAAAATGCGCTTCGCATTTGACCGCTACTCAGCATTTCAGCTTTTTTCGCCGTTCCGTCTTTTGGCAAGTACGCTGTCAAGTCGGTCTTTTTCGCGGAATTTGATTCAATTTCATTTAAACGTTTTGTAACAATTGCATTTTGCGGGGGACGGGTAGAGGTTTCAGAAAGAACGCTGTCAACGGTTACGTCACTTTCCTGCATGTAGTTCGACCACGGATAAACTTCCCCGTCGCTGTCGATTATACGCATAAAGAGCCGGTTTTCTTCGGCGATAGTGTTTTTCATTAGTAGCTGATACACAACACCGCCGCCATTTGTGACGATGATAGAAAATCCATAGCTACCTACTTTACTCGGAACATTTTTGCAAGTATGATCGAAATCCGCATAGTAAGATCCTGCTTCTGTTACCGTGTTCAGATCGACGTTTTCCAGCTTTTTCGGAGTGATTCCGCCACCAGAGCCACCGCCAGAGCCATTTTCCGCCAGAATTTTTAAATATTTATCAATGTTGGAAATCGGTTCGGGAAGTGTTCCGTCATATTGCTTTGCCATTTTTGCAAGATATTTTTCCGCCCGTTCCGTTGGCATTGTTAAATCAAAATCTTGTGCCATTTTAAGCCCTCCCATTAAGTCACATTTCGGGTGATAGATCCGTATGAAACCACCGTGTCAGGCATGGACACGGCAGCATAAAAACAACCGGAGAAAAATCCGTAGCCGTCCGAAAATTTCATGGATCCGGTTTGTGTATAACCTGTTACCGGAATTTGATTGCAGTTGACCCCAGTTAAGAACAGCGTTTTTTCGCTTCCAGTTTCGCCGGTCACACCGTAAGCGCTGCCGGTCTTGGTGTATCCCCTGCACGTACAGTTTTGAGTTTGCAACACGTTTGAAGCGTTTACAAAAAATCCATAACCGGACTTTTCCGCGATTCCCACAAACTCACAATTGGAGTACGCCCCGCCGCCAGAGCCGCCGCATGCTGTTGCACTGCTGCCCGTGGTCTTTGCTGTAAAATGTGAGCTGTCACAAGTAGATGTTTCGGAAATTTTAACGCCGGTCACGTCGCCCGCCGCTGAAATATCTACGTCACATGTAATCATTCTGCTGTCCGTTGCATGGTATCCCGTAAATGCTCCCGTTCCGGCAAGAGTGCCAGAGATGCTACAATTTTCCAGCGTTGTATTTTTGCATGTGATACCAGTGCAGCTATCCGTCTGTACTACATCATCATACTTTACCGCCAGATTTCGCACTGTGCAACCGGAAAAATAAGCAAAATTTTTGTTTTTCGCGGAAATCGTGTTACACTGGGAAAAGTCGATCACGATATTTTTTCCGCTGGTGTACGCCATGCTGTATGCGGTGCCGCCAACGGTGGTTGTACTGGTATCGACACCGAAGGTTCCGACGACGTTCAGAGTTCTTTTTTGCTGTGCTTCCCATTTTGTCAGATGTTCACGAAGTTTCACATTGTCGTTCACACCGTTGCAATAGTAGTTGTTTTGATCCAGTTTTCCAAATTCCTGTTGCAGCTGGTATACAATATCAACGACACTTCCCGCATCTTCCCCGTCTATTGATTTCAGCACTTCGAATTCAACGGGTGTTCCGATCACGTCCAGCGGTTTCGACAGCGTGACGGAGGTATTTGTTTTGGTATAGTCAACGTTCGGAATTAGTTTCAATCCGTTCACATATATGTTGAGAATATCCAAAGTTTCATTATACTCCGGAATGTTTATCGGAATATTTTCTTCACTTTCTGCGGCGGTCGTGTAGCTGCTTGTGTACTGCCGGAGCAGGGTAGTGTTGGAAACCGCGTCTTTGATCGTTCGGAACCACTCCCAAAAAGCCGCGTCGTACTGTGCAAAAAGGTTCGTTGTGTTGATCTGGTCTATCAATCCCGTAACCCAGCCGCACACCTCAGTGTTTCCGCGTTCGTCCGTGATTTTAGATTGTGTAATTTCTGTTACGCCAGCACCAATATAAACCTGTGCAAGAGAGAGTTCCCAAACGCCGTTTTCAACGCGTGTGAGTGACGGCGGAACGGGAGCACTTGCGGGACTGCCTTTTTTGATCGCAATTTCCATATTTCTGTGTGCTTCGTCCGGATTCAGTCGAATAACGATTCGATCGATCCGGTTTAGTACCACGTCGGACGCGTCCAAAGTTAGCATGTACGCCGCAGAGTTATCGAGCCATTTGCAGTTGATGAAACCCCAGCCGGCTGTTACACTGACGGTCATTCCCTCACGGGCTTGCACTTGCATCGAGTTCGCCGGCGTAGCAAATACGCCGTTTGAAATCAATTTCAAGTAGTAGTTTGAGATGTCGTCTGCATCATACAGCCGATCGTGATTGACAGAATTAAAAAATCCATATCTCAACGCCATTTTTATTCACTCCATTCGCTAAAAGTTGGTGTAATTTTGTAACCGTTTTCGTCCTCAACTTCGGTGATTTCGGTTACTGTCGCGGTTCCGCTGATTCCGTATTCGTTCACAATGCTTACTTTGTCACCAAGCTGGTAGTCTTTCCCATAAACGTATTGGTTTATATCCAGCAGTTCCCCAGAAAATTCTTTCGTTTCTTTCGCGTTCCGCAATTCTTCATTTCCTTGCTGTACCAAAAGTGCAGCATACTGTCTGGGTGTGAGTGTTGATTCGTCCGTGTTGCTGGACGTGCTTCTTGCATCGACCCACATTTCCCGCCGATACATGCCGACAGCAGAAGTAGTAGAAGCGTTTTCTATCACACGATCTTTTCCTTCACCCTCGCCGCCGACGTATGCAGAATTGTAAAAACTTGTAATGTCGTAAGAATATTCTGTGTTTCCAAGGTTTTCGAATTGTGACGAAAAAACAACATGCGTATTTTCTGATTGATGCAAGCTTCTGTCTGTACCCTTGTACAGATCAAAAATAAATTTTCCGTTCACAAATCGAATTTTAAACCCGTATTCGTAAGAAATACAAATTTCTTTGATTGTGTCAAGTAGGTTTTTGCCTGTCGCTTGCTTATCAATCGTTTCTGTGTATCCCCGCACTTCTCCCAGTTCCAGAAGATCGATTTTTCGGTTTCCGTCGGACGGGGAAATTATATTTTCTTCCATAAATTTCCGAATGCAGCTTTCTGCTTTTCCATTAAAATTTGTTTGTTTGGAAATAATCCGTCGTTCGATAATGCTTTCGATTGATCTTCCCGAGATCGTGAGATAGTCGCCGTTTTCATCGTCTGTTGTCAGCTTGATTTTTTCAAAAATCATCACCGTTTCTTCGTCGTCGCGGGTGATGATTGTTTGATCTGTAAAGAGTTCCAAAAGTTCCGTTGATGCTGGCAAATATATTTCAAATTCCCCAGCATCGTTAAATCTTTTAACCCAAATCACCGACGTTGCATAATCAATCACGGAAACCTTGAAATATGAACCTTGCAAGTAATGCCAGACGTACAAAATCATATCACACACCCCCGTACAAGATTGCAGTTGCGAACATGATTTTTACCGCGTCAGAATCTCCAGTCTGTTTGAATGTGAAATCGTTATCACCCAACGCCAGCCGGAACCATGTGGATCCTGCTGTGACATAGTTTAACAAATTTCTGGTCTGCCCGTTTCGGTTCAGCGTCACGCCCATTTTTCCGGAAACGGTGCTTATCGTGATTTCGTCGCCGTCCACAAATTCATACTTGATTCCGAAGTAAGTTTGTGTCGTCACGTTGTAAATTGTCAGATCTTTACAATTTCCAGAAATCGCCACCGTAATTGTGCAACCACATTCCGCATCACCTGTGTTTTTGATAGTACAGAGGGGGTATTGTTGAATTTCTGAAAACGGAATAGGAACAGAAATTGAAAAAGGGAACTCGAACATTGAAACAACTCTTGACAATTCTGTATAAATTGTTTCCATATCTTCAAAGAATGGACGCGGGCAAATGATTGAAATTTGCATTTGTTCCCGCTGTTCAAACAAATTTCCGTCTAAAACTTCGACGTATCCCAGAATTTTCACATGTCGATACTTGTTTTCAAAGTAGATCGTGCAGGGGAGTTTTCGCGGAAAAATTCTGTACAGCCGTTGACGGTTCGCTTCAATGTCGCCGTTTAATATGATATCGATTACAATATTTCTTTGTTCGACACGTGACGAATTATAGAAAGTTCCGTCCAGCCCGCCGCCTGTGCTGGTGTTTACGACAGTTTTCGGTGGTGTCAATCCCTCTATACCGACAATCGCGTAATTTTTAAGATTGTGTGACAGTTCGAAAATTTCGCCGCTTGAATTTTCAATTTTTAACGTAAACATGAACGTCACCCCTTACTTTTTACCGTGTTTAACAAATTCTTCGTATCTCTGTAAATGTCATATCTGGAAACCGGTTTCGGGCTGTAGACGTTTTGTGTGAAGTTGTACACTTTATCACCGCCAGAATTTCCGCCACCGGCTTTTCCGCCGCCCATTTCTTTGGACAGTAGGGAAGCAATTTTCTTCAATCCAGCCTTATTTTTTTCAAGCGGGATCACTGCTTCTGCACCGTTTTCACCGATTTCAGCAAGTGTGGACTTGTCAACAATGCCGCCTTTTGCCAGTCGTGGCAAGCTGACAGTCGGAACACTGGGGATATTTATCCCAGGCAATTTGTTGATTACGTCCAACGCACCATTTAGAGCGTTTGGAATCAAATTGATTGCATTTTCTACAGCGTGCAACGCCCCGTTGATAACGCTTTTAAATGTCCCGCCGATTGCATCACCGACTTTTTCGCCGATACCAGTAAACACACCTTTGATGTTTTCCCAAATTCCGCTAAAAAATTCACCGATTCCATTGAAAACATTTTTGATTGCATTGTACGCACCTGTGAAATGTTCTTTAAAAAATCCGGTGACGTTGGAAAAGATGCCTTTGATTCCGTTCCATACGCCGGAAAAGTATGTCTTGACGTTGTTCCAGATCTTTTTGATTGCGTCCCATGCTCCGGAAAAGTCACCGGACAGCACTTTCTTGACCACGGAAAAAATCAATTTGATGTTGTTCCAGATCATTTTGAAATAACCGGTCACAACGTCCCAAACGATTTTGATGTTGTTCCATGCCATTGAGAAGTATCCGGCTAGTACGTCAATGACTACTGCGAACACGGCTTTGATAGATCCCCAGATAGCTTCGAAATAGGGCTGAACTGTATCCCAAACGCCTTTGATTGTATCCCATGCAGCGGAAAAGAATCCGCTGATAGCTTCCCATGTCACCGACGCAATTTCTTTGACTTTATCCCATAAATTGATCCAGAATTCGCGGAATCCGTCACATTTATTCCATAAAACAACAAATATTGCAATTAGTGCCGCGATTCCCGCAACAATCAGAGCGACGGGGTTCAAACTCATGATTAGGTTCAAGGCAGCCTGTGCCACGCCAACAGATCGAATGACTGTTACCAGTGTGGTAAATGCTGACACAATGCCTTGAATCATGGTTACGATGTTGAACGCGACAAATGCAGCTGCTACACCGGCAACGGCTGCTAGAACTTCGTCTTTATGGTCAATCAGCCAGCCGAAGCCCGCTTGAATTGCGGGGAAAACGGTGTCAATCAGAAATGTAAACGCAGTTTGAACAAGGGAACCAATTGGTTCGAAAAATGCTGTTATGTCGTCCTTATGCGAAACGATGAAATCTATACCGGCCTCAATCTTTGGGATAACCGTGTCAACGAAAAACGAGAATCCCGCATCGAGTGCAGCTTCTACTTTTGAAAAGTCCGCTTTCTTCACGAGTTCTACAACTTTTTCGACGATCCGCCCGAATCCCTCTTTGATTTTGATAGTGATAGGTTCAATTGTTTCACCAAGTTCTGCCGTAGACTGTTCATAGTCTGCTTGTGCATTGTTCGCATCTACTATAGATTGGTTATTTTTCTGCCATGCTTCGCCGGCTTTATCCAGTCCCATTTTCGTAAAGGTTTGTGTGACAAGATCCGCCCGCTGTGTCTGGTCAGTGCATGCTGCCAATGCTGCGGAAAACGCATCTTCCACGTTTTCGCCATTCTCAATTGATTTGTTAAAAGCTGTCAATGCGTCGTCGTTGCTGCTGAGTGCTTCCCGATAATCATCAGTTGACATCTGAGCCCAGTTCAACGCGTCTGCGAATGTGCCGGTAACCTGTCCAACTTTGATTGTTTCATTGGTAGCTTCTGCCAATCCGTCAATCGGGATACTGTCGCCATACTTAGCCCAAGCACCGATTACGGAGTTGGTTAGATCTTCCAGCTTGCCTTGCTCCAGCCCGATCGCTTGCAAGTTTGCTGTTGTTGTGGCTGCACTCTGGGTGTCACCTAAAACGCCGTTCAGCTGCTTGAAAGTTTCCGCCGTTTCTTCGGTGGAGTATCCTGCCCGCTGTGAGGAGTTTTCCAAACTTCCCATGATAGTACGGTATTCGCGGGTTTCGTCTGCCAACCCTGCTACACCGGTGATTGCGTCACCGATAGAGGACGCTAGCTTCGAGAGTGCATTCCCGATGAAATCCGCAATCGCACCTTTCGCTACGGAAAAGCCGTCGCCGACTTTTTCCATGGAGCCGGTAAAATCTTTCGTTGCGTCTGAGGTATCTTCGGTACTTTTTTCAACATTTTTCAGCTGTCCGGATACGTCTTTCAGTTCACCTTTCAGGGCTTTCGCTTCGGTGGAGTTTCTGCCATACTCTTTCGCGGCTTTTTTATACTCAGTCGTAAGCCGTTCCTGTTTAGACCTCAGATAGTCAGCTGTACCCTTGATTTCATCAAGTGCCGTGTTGTACTTTTCGAGTTCTCTTTCCGCTTTTTTTACGGCGGTGTCCTGATTTAGAATTTTTGTGCTCAGATCGTCCGCGGCTTTTGCGTTTCGATTCTGTGCATTTTGAGCGTCAAGAAGCTGCTTTGCATACTTTTTCGCTTCGTCGCTTGATGCACCGTAAGCGTCAATTGCTTGCTGATGCTTGGCGGTCAGATCTGCGATTATCGACTTTCCTTTTTCCTGCGATTGGTTCAGGCGTTCCAACTGCTGTTTTAAAAGATCGAGTTTCTTTTTTTCAGCATCGACAATTTTTTCTTGTGCTTCGATTTTCGCGGTTACGCCGTCGGCACTCTTACCCCAATCGTCCATACCAGCAGCCGCATTTTTGAATTCTGCATTCGCGGTTTTGATCGTCTTGTTTGCGTCACTGATGCCTTTTTTTAGATCGGATATGTCAACCTTAAATTTTGTAGTAAAGTTTTCTTCTGCCAATGGTTTTCACCGCCCTTTTAATACCAATCGTCTTTCGTTGCCCGTCGTCTTATTACGCCGTTTCGCTTCGTTGTGGCTGCCTGTGGTGTTCTCTTTTTGTCTTTCACTTGTTCATTTAATCTACGAAAAATCAAAAGAACATCGTGAAACCGCTGTTCCCGAACTCGAAAAGGATCCAGAGCAGGGAAGCGGTCACACAGATTTGTGTTGAGATCAAAAAGAATCTGGTACATGGTTTCGGGGGTTTGCTCCCCCGAACTCAGTTTTTTTCACCACCCACCGCGGCACCAAGTTCCGTTTCTGCATAGTGGTACAGTCCGCGGAACACTTCAATCAGGTTTTGAACGTGCGTGTGCCTGATTTCCTCATCTGTCACGCCGTCGAAAATATCTTTCAAAAACGGTTTCAGCTGCTTAGATGCCTTTACAACCATGATACCGATTTCAGATTTTGTGGTCATGTGCTCGAAGTCCAGAATGTCGAGAATATCTTCCACGACACCAAAAGAAAAATCAATGGTTTCTGCTGTATATGTCTTGATTATCTTCTTACCTTCATAGATTTTCAGTTTGAGTTCCATTTGCTATACCTCCAAAAATTAAGATTATGTACATGGGGCGGAATGCCGCCCCTTAAAATCAACCCGCCTTTTTCAGCTTTGCGATTGTGTCCGGTGTCTGAACTGTGTCGAAGAATGTCGCAAGATTGCACTTTCCGTCACGTTCATCGATAACGACAGACTTCGAACGCCCGCCGTTTGCGAATTCGTAAATCGTTTTCAATCCGGTGAAAGTCAATTCCTGATTGTTGGTGTCTGTGCCGTCGTTCTCTGTGGAACTGGTTTCGTCCGGAATGCTGAATGTTCCTTTCAGCCGCCATACATAGCGATATGTACCGTCAGTGAGTTTCAGACGATAACCGATCGCGAAATAGCGTTCTTCGGTGTCACCGTCAAGAAATGCTCCGGTGTCCGCATCAACTTTCTTTCCAATCAGTTTCGCCAGCATTGCCAGTGCAAGGGCGGGAACTGTCAGCGTTACTTCGTCGGAACCCTCAGATCGAATGTTGAGCATACCGACGTTATCGTAAAAGTGTGTTTCTGTGGAGTTTTCCACAGTCTTTGAGATTTCTGCAACCGGTGCAAGGATTTCTACATTTCCAGCTGTATACGGATCGTTTTTGCTGTCCGCGGTGACTTCTGCCACAACGAGATTGTCGCAGCCGCGAAATTCAACGGTCTTTCCGCTGATCTGTGTATCTGCCATAGTAAAATCATTCCTTTCCATAATTTTCAAATTTGTACACTGTGAAAAGTGCTCCGGTGTGGGTGGGCTTGTCAACGGAAATGTCTGCCGCTTTTCCTTGTAAGATCCACCCGTTTTCTTTCAAAAGCCGTCGGGCTTTCTCCGGCATTTCTTCCACAAGCTTTGGATCGGTTGAGTAGAAGTAAATCCAAAAGCCCCAGACACATCGGTTTGCGTCGTCGTCATAAAAAGCAGATTCCGGATTGCTGAAATTCCAAAAGGTGAAAAAGCTATCTGGGTACGCTTCATCAGCGTTCAAGCTGCCTTGTAAAAACACCGGAAAATCAAGTGTTTCCAGCAGTTCAACTAACTCAGATTTCATTACTTCATTACCTCCTCAACTGCTTTTTTGAAATTTTGCTCTTGAATTTTTTTGATTTCTTTCTTCACCGCCGCCCCATAAATCGCATCACATAGCTTTTGATCTGGTGCTATGTGAGGTTGTCCGTGTAGGGTAGTACCGTACATCAGATACACCGAGGGCATGCCGCCATTTTCCAAATCAAATCCGACGTTCACCGTCGCTGTTTCTCCCGTCCATTCAACGGGCGGATTTCTGATGATCGATCTTTCTGTATCGTGGGTTCGGTTATGCGGATTCATGGCTTCAATCAAATTTTGCTCCACGATTTTTTCAGATTTTTTCAAGGCTTCCTCTGTGGCTTCTTTGACGTTTCCGCCCAGTTTTTCCAGCTGATTTTTCAGCACGTCGAAGCCTTTAAAATCGATCGTCAGCTTATTTTTTGCCATGCATCATACACCGCCTTTGACACGTTCAACTTTGAATTCGCAGAATTGGTTGTTCATGTCGCAATTTTCCGGTTCTGAAATAATTTCGTACACCGATCCATTTTCCCGTAGCAATCGGCAACTTGCCGCGATATCTGGACGATACCAAGTTGTAACTTCTGCTGTGTCCACGATTGATACAACGCCGTTCACTGCCGTTTCCGTTCCTCCGAATGTTTTCCAGTTGACAAACAAAACAATTTCGCTGTCTTTTGGATAAACCTTTTTTGAAACGCCGTTGTATTTTTCCGTTGTCGGTATCAAAAGCTTAACCGGTGTCCGCAGTTCGTTGATCGCATTCGGTCTGTACATACTTTCACCGCCTTATTTCGAGTAAGCTTCCAACAGGATTTCGCAGCCGGCAAGAGATTCATCGATCATGATCGCGGCGGATTCGCCGCTTTCCACAAACTTCGATTCTTCCACGCTGTAAATTCTTCCCATTGTAACCGTAACGGTTTTTCCGTCAAATGACACTTCCCGCACATCTCCCAGTGCGTTATTTGTATCGGTTTTCACGCTGCCGTCTGGAAATTTCACTGACGCAACAAGCCTGTCATTGTCTTGCATATGAAATTCGTTCAACATCATATTTTTAACAAATTTTCCTGCGGCAGTCGTGAGCCAGCCAAACGCGGACGCATCACTTTTCGGAATGTAAACAGAATACGAACAATTTGCCTTTTTGCTACATAACACCCGCTGTGTAACCGCATCGTAAAAATACGGTGACAGCTTCCCCTGTCCCGCGGAATTGTTCCACAAGTCCGCTACGCCGCGTGTGACCAGTCCGGCAGATGCGGAAATCATTGCATCAGTCATACCAGCATTTTCCATGTAAAAAACAACTTCGTCAATGTAAATTGAGATCGTTTCGTCCATGTATGTACTTGTAATTCCCAGTGCATTTTTAACTTTTGTCAAAATTGCTGCATCTGCCATTCTGGATCACCCTTTCATTACTTATACTTCTTTACCAGCTTTACAAGGCTGTTTCTGTCAATGACAGCACCGTCAACACTCATGACAGCCTTGGTTCTATGATCTTCGTTGTCCCAATCAATCTTAGACTGGATACCCAGATCATAGCTTGTGTTCAGGACGTAGTCAGACGGATCGAATAGGAACGCAACGACCTTGTCCTTTGTCGCGGTGCCTTCGTCGTAGCTGTCCATGTAGTCGCCGCACAGGATAACGTCACGCCCCATAAGGGTGCGTTCTGCCTTGCCATTGATGCCGTAGTTGATACGTGCAATCGGCTGACCTACGCTGTCAACCATAGCGACAAACGCCATAAAGGTCTTTTTGGTCATGAACCACTTCGAGCCGGTTTCATACTGCTGCGGAATCATAGCTTCCATGTCGCACAGTGTCTTGTATGTGAGGTGCTCTGTGGTACCAGCAGCAATCTCAACCTTTGCGTCAGGTGTAGTTGCTTCGTTCGCATTGTACAAAATGCCCTTCGGGTTGCCGGTGCTGCCGTCGTCGGCAGAAACAACCTTGCTTTCGATTGCCTTTACCATAGCTTCGGACACCTGCTTCACAAACAGCTTTTCGAAAGCGGCGATTGTCTGTACTGTGACTTCCTGTGTCATGCCGATTTCACAACGCAGCTTGAAAGCACCGAAGACGATTGCACCCAGAGTACCCTTTGTCTGTACAGTGGATCCCTGTCCTTCACCGACCCAAGAAGCGGACGGCTTCACACTGTCAACGGGGATCTTCTGACCAACCGGAAAACTGGTCTTTGTCAGCAGCGGGAGAATCATACCTACAGCATCGATCTTTTCCAGAATTTCCTCGATCAGATTTTCCGGAATCGCGTTCGCGGTGTTGGTGGTTGTGGTTGCTGCCCGCATTTCCGCCGGAATTTCCCTGCCGAGAGTGACATAGTTTGCAAATGCGACACGCTTTTCCAGATCAGCCTTTGTGCTGCCGGATACAACTGCGGAACGTGTGCCGTAAGATGCCAGCGGTTTCATGCGTTCTGCGTCGTCCTTGTCAGCGTCGTCGCTCTTTGTGTCGTCCTTTGTGTCGTCGGTGTTCTCGTCCTCCAGATTTGCCAGCTGTTCCTTTGCGTCGTTCAGTTCCTGCAAAACCTTTTCCAGAGTTTCGCCCAGTGCCCGAACCTCGTTCACATCTTCGGACTTCTTCACCTTGTCCCGAATTTCCTGTGCCTGCTGTTCCTTTGCACGGATCAGCTTTTCAAAATACTTCTTCATGTTTACATACCTCCAAACAAAATTTTGATTTTTTCTTTTTCCAGTGTAATTTGATCGGTATCCACCGATTTTCCACGCTTCTGTCTTACGCTGTCCAGCGTTTGGCGGGCATTCTCCAATGCCTGTTTATTGCGTGCTTGTATCTCAGTTTCTTCGTATGCTGGAAAAGTCACCGCAGAAACTTCAACAACTGTATCAATTGCCCGAATGTGTCGGGTGGGCTTGTCTGTGTCCAGATCCTCCCAAGAATCCTCACGAATCGCAAACATGAATGACATGCCGGTAATATCGCCCCGCTGCACGGCAGAATACAATGCCTTTGCTTCGGCATTGTTTTCAACGTCCAGATCGACACGAATTTTCATGCCGTCTTTGTCAACACTGAGTTGCATTGTGGAATTCTCGTTATTTCGCCGGCTACGTGCCAGCGGAATTTTGCTTGTGTCGTGATTGACCAAAAAGCGAACGTCTGTAAGATCCGCTTTGTCCAGTGCACCCCGATCAATGATTTCAAAAAAATCAAAGAGATCTGTTTTGGATTCATACACGATCGGGGTTCCCGTGATGATTGCCCCGTGTTTGTCGTCCTGTTCTGCACGAACTTCAAATGCGTAATTTCTTCGGAGCATTTCTTTAGCTTTCTCCATTGTCAACACCTCCTGAATCATTCCCAAGCTGGTAGTCATTTGCAATTTCCACATCAACATAGTTCAGTGATTGCTTTCGCTTTCCGTTCAGTTCCGGTAGCGGCTGCAATCCAAACATGACGCGGATTTCATTTTCGTAAATTGCTCCACGATCGCCTAAAATTCGAGCCAATTCAAGCTTCTGCGTCATGGTCATAAAGACCAGTTCTTTTTCGTAAAATACGATCTTGTTTCCATAGCCCAAATTTGCACGTGTGGAAAAAATGCCTTTTGTGAAGCACTGTCCAAGCTTGATTATGATAGGTTCAAGCGTTTTCTGGTAAAATGCTTCATATTGTTCTTTTGTATAGTCGCCGGTGAGAATGCACAGCGGAACGCCGAATTGACGAAGAATTTTTTCGTCGATGAATTTTAAAGTGTCCGCGTCCACCATTTCGATCTGCTTTTGAAACGGGATAAACTCCGTTTTCAGATCCAGCGGGAGAAAACCATTTTCGGAATTCTTCAATTTCGCTTCGAGTGTTCGCAGTGCCGCTTCTGTTTCACCGTCGTCAACAAGGGTGTTATACTTGACGATACCGTTCACCGCAAAACTGCTTTTTAGTGCTTTGCCAACACCCTGTAGTAAAATGTCATTGAGTTCTAGCGTTTTCAAAAGTGCTCCGTTATCCGGCTGCCCTTGTGAATTGCCGCCCATGTAGTCATTGACGGAAAAATTTTTGCGAATATGAATCACGTCAGAATATTTGATCATACCCGAATCATAACCATTGTTGAAATGAAATTTCACAAGTAGCTTTCCGGAAGGATCTTCGAAGAAATCCACGTTCGCCGGCTGCAAAGGGTACAATCCGGTTAAGCGTCCGCCGTTCCACGTCGGCAAAATGAAACTGTTATAGTTCAAGAACAAGTTCCACGTGATTTTCTCCAGCATGTCCGAAGTCGACATAATTTCATTCGGAGCGTCCAGAACGTTTTGAATGTCGCTGTCCTGTGGAATGCTGTCCACGCCGTCAATCAGTTTTACATGCGTTGGATTCAGCTTTGAAATTTCCTGAACGATACATGAAACCGCCTGCTGAACCACGTCCGAAGCATAGATATTGTTTCCGAACTGAGAAAAGATCGGTGTTTGCCCGTTCATCATTCGAGCAAACTGCACTTTTTGTTTCTTTTCTTCAATTCGCTGCCGTAAATAATCAAATAAGCCCATTGTTACCACCTCATTTCAACGCTTTTGTAAATTCGCTTCGGTATCGTCTATACATCTCGTAAGCGATAATCAGAGTTACAGCACCGTCAATTCGTTTCGACGGCTGACCGGCAATTTTCACCGCCTGTACATTTCCCAGATTATCCATTTCCATTGCAGCATTTCCCAAACACCACGCGTCAATTTCATTTTCGTTATAGTTCACCAGCCGTGCTATTAAATCCGCTTCACACAGTTTCATAGCATTGGACAGTGTCGCCTTGTTCTGGATCACTATTTCGGTATCAAACCCGTATTCGTCCATACGCTTTAGAAATTCTTTGGAAAATTTTACGTCGTAACCGCATTTATAGAGCCGCAGCCCATAGTCTTTATACAAGGTAAAAAACCAGTCTGCGACTTGTGTTAAATCGATGTCGTTTCCGTCGCAAATGGTCAAAAGCCCCTGTTTCGCCCATTCTTTATATTTTGCTCCAGCTTCTTTATCATCTGAGTTTTCCAGTTTACTTTCTGGAATCCAATAATGGCTGTATATGTATTTCGTTTTATCGTCTTTCCGCATCAGCAGAACCTTTGCACTGGTCATGTCTGTAGTTTCAGAGAGATCGACAGCACCCAAGCACAGAGATTTTCGGAAATCTTCCAGATCATAAACGGCGGAATACTTGTAGTCCTCGACGTTGAGCCATGCACGAGCATTGTTTTGTTTGAAATTGAAATCTTTCGAAAGAACGAACATTCGATCGCTTTTATTTTTCCGTCCAAGGTCAATCTGGGTTCGTAGATAATCCCATTTCTTGATAATTCCAAGTGACGGATTGCTTTTCTGCCATGTTTTTTCGTCCGACCAGATTTCCTGTTCACTGTCTTGTGTGTATAACCAAGGCAATGTTTTTTCTGCCGCTACTCCATCATCTTCACCGTTGATAATTCGCCGGCAGTCCCGCAGAATTTCGTCAAGTGCTCCGTCGTTTACAAATCCCTCCGTGGTAATGATAATCAATTTCGGATTATCTTTTAGACTTTGGGACTGTTCAATTGATTTCAAAATGACGTTGTCTTTCATTTCGTGCACTTCGTCAATTACAGCAAAATCAATGTTCCGACCCTCCTTGTTTCGGGTGCGGTCAGACAACTTGAAAATCTTTGAGTTCGTCGCCAGAATTTTGATGAACCGTTGATTTTTTCGCGTGTCCTCTTGCTGTGGATCGATCATCAAACGCATTGTGTCGATTGCATCGTACAAAATTGACGCTTGCACATCATCGTTACTGGAACATACCAGATCTGCACCTTCATTTCCGACAATGCTTTCAGTCAATTCCAGACCGGAGCACGTTTCGCTTTTCGCATTCTTTCTGCCGATCAGAAGCACGATTTTTTGGAATCGGTCAACGTGTTTTTCTTGACCGTAAGCGTTTATGTATGTTCTATCGGCAAGTTTGAAACTATAGACAACTTCAATAAATGCTTTTTGCCACAACATCAGCTTCATTGGTTTCCCGTAAAACGGGGACTTCGTGAGCCTAATGCAATGCTCCATGAAGTCAATTCGAAGTTCTGCGTCGCTGGTGTCGTAAATGTACCGTGGATCGTCCATGTCAGCAATCAGATTGTCCAGTTCCGTGATTAACTCAATGCCAGCGATAATTTCACCGCTGCGAATCGCTTCACGGTATTGCAATAACCATGTACTCATGATTCTGCATTTCCCCTTAGCTGGTTCAAGTACTGTCGGAGAGGGGAAACTTCTGCGGTTTCAATCTTTCCCAAAACTCCCAGCATGATCTTGATACAGTTGTTGTATTGCTGCAATAGTTCCTTGTACTGTTTTGCCGCGTAAGTTGTTCGCTGTTGTACTGGATTCTTTGGATTCACTGCGATAAACGGGTACTTCTTCAATTCCGTCAATCTGGATTCCAGAAATACAATTTCGTCGACCAGTTGTGATGTTGCTGTTTTGGCTCCGTCGTCTAGTTCGTCGCAGAGTTTCTCCAATTTTTCTTTTCTGTCCATTTGCAACACCTCACAACTTTTCAAAATCTAAAAGACCTTTGAGAAATCACGAGAAAACTTTTCGGAAAATCTCAAAAATTCGCAGTCTGTGAAAATTAGGTACCCCTCCCCAATCCCCAGCCAGAAATATTTTCGTCATGAGTGGGGGGTATATCGGGCAAACCATTCTTCGATAAACGGCGAATAGTCTACATCACGCAGTTTTGCACGTTTCAAGCAAACGTCTTTCGGGGTATCGATGAAAATAATTTTGTTCGCGTTCATCGTGTCCGCCAGTCGTTCGCGTTCGCCTTGCAATGGATACCCGCCTATAATATAAGCGTTCTTCCACTTGCCACGCCGCACACGGATCATGTCTAGCAGCGTATCCCGTAGCCCGAACACGTTGCTTTTGATCTCTGCCGGTTTATCGTAGTTTCCACACCTACCAGCACGAACGGCATTCCACAGCCGATCTACATCAAGCACTATGTCACTACGCTCTGCCACACTGTCCACCCATGTGGTCTTACCGGCACACGGCGAACCATACACAATATACACGCTCTGCATCAAACGCCGCTGATAGCCGAACCGCAGGTGTATCTCATTGTGGCATTTGAAATGTACAAGAACCACATTGTCAGGGTTTAGACTTATCTGCACATCGTCCACGTTTTCCGGTGTCAACTCCTGCACATGGTGTGCGATACAGTCATAGGCTTTAAATATCGGCTTTCCGCAGTGTTCGCATAAAAGCAAACCGTCCGCCGTGCTACGCTCCAGCCGTAAACGCTTTACAAATTCTTCCCACCGTCTGGACTTGTAAAACGCCTGCAATTTCGTTATCATATAGCAACCGTGCCGTCTGTGCAGACAACGTGGTTTCCGTCGAAATACGTTCCAGCCGCCCAGCTCTCAGTTAGTGTGATTTTCGCCCACTCTGCTTTTGTACCGGCGTAGTACAGAGTTGGTGCATTTTGTGTGATGCCAGCATGATATTTTGAACCCGTGCCATAAAAAGCATTTTCTCCAATCATGGTTACATTCTTACCGATCTGAATCGACGTTGCATAGTCGCCCTTGAATGCTTCACCGGCAATCGTCTTGCAATCCACATCGAGTGTTATCGGCTCCGAGTTTGCAAAAGCTACAGCCCCAGAATTCACAAGGATAACGCCAGATGCAACACTGACATCGTTCACATTTTTCAGATTGTACAGCGGGGAAAAGTTGGTCTTGTTGTCATATGGCTTTGTGCTTCCTGTTCCGGTGATTTCCAGATTGCCGCTTTTGTAAAGCTTCCATGCAACTGTTCCATCATCGTTGAGATAGCCGCTTTCAATCGGAATCGTGTTTTCCAGCTTCGAAACACGCTCCGACAGATCTGTGACCTGTTTTTTCAAATCGTTAAGATCAGAAATATTCTCAAAACACTTGTTTTCCCTTACTCCAAATAACGACATTTTTTTCACACCTCTTTACCAGTTATCTTTTTCGGCAATTTCTCGCCGCAGTGCTAGTTCTTTTTCTTTAATCCTCAGCATCTGCGGATCGTTCGCCCAGTTTTCAGAATCGTAGTTTTTCAAGCAGAGATTCAACGCGGCTACATCTGGAACAGATTGCTTTGTAGCTTCTTCTGTGTACTCGCAGACTTTGCCGTTTTCATCTACTTTCCGATAATGCTTTTTTTCTACGTACTCGAATCCCAGTGCCTTTTTCACAAGTGCACCGCGTAGCTGCAAAACCAGCGTTTCTCGACCATTTTTTAAAAACTCCGCGAATTCCTTTTTTTCCGCTTTATACTTGTTAAAAGTAGAGTATGAAACGCCCAAATTATGAGCAATTTGCTTTTCTGTCGCTCCACTCTTTAACCAGTCGGAAATGTCGGAAAATCGTGGTTTTATCGTAGTTTCATAGGCACTTTTCCGCCCACGTTTTCCCATGTCCTCACGCCCTCAAAAAATTTACGGAATTAACTGGTTTACACGCTTCTGAACCGCTGCAAAATCATAGCCCGCAGTAGCCAACTTCTTTTTCCGTTCGTTACCATTGCCCCACTTGCCCGCAATCACTTCACGGGCGATTGTATCAATGGATTTTTTCGCAGTTCCTGTCTTATACCCATTCAGTCCCTTTTTCTTGATGATTGAGGGATAATCGATATAGCTATAATCGTGATCGACGTTTCCGGAAATGCCCTGAACCCGCCACGTGGAACTGTTTTGCCAGATGCCGTAATTGCCGCTATAGTTGCACTTGCCGTTGTACTCTGCAACCCAAACCGCATAGCGTTTTGCAACGTCGTTTGAAATCACGGTTTGCAGATAGTATCTTGACATGTACAGCCCTGCAAAATATCCTGCCTTTTCGAGTTCACCACAGAACGCCTTGACCAGTGCAGAGCAAAACGCAGAGCCGCGTGACAGCTGAGTATTTTCTTCCAGATCAAAATAAATAGGGTATTCGAATTTCTTTCCCTTGATTGCCTGTAAGCAAACCTTTGCTTCAATCTTTGCTTCTTCCACGCTCTGTGCGTAGCTGTACCAGTATGCACCGACGTTCAGACCAGCGGCTTTCGCATTTTTATAGTTGGTTTCGAACTGTGGATCTTTCTGGGAAATTTCCCGACCATAGCCAGCACGAATGATCACAAAATCAATTCCCGATGCCTTGACCTTTCGAAAGTCTGTGATCGTGTTATGTCTTGACACATCGATCCCTTGTACACTCATTTCGTTTCACTCCTGTTCTTTTCGGTTTGCGTTCCAAAGTAGAACGCAATGACGGTTGTAAAAATCGTCAAAAATTTGTCACCTTCAATGCTGCCAAACCACGACAATGCACAAAATACAATTGTCAGCAAAATTGTAACGATGCTTTTTACTGTAAGCAGCCCCAGCAATTTATTTTTCATGTCTGATCTCTTCCTCGATGTCGGATAGTCTGTGTTCACAAACTTTCAGTCTATTTTCGTCTACTTCCTGTTTCTTCTCAGCTTCGTACATTCGCAGTTTCGTGTTGTTGTATTCATTGACACGTTTTTCCAACTGCTCTATTCTGTACGCTGTCAACTTGCTACCACTCCACACCGTGAGTATAGTCCCCAGTAGTGTGGCAGCGGATACAATGATAGATGTTACTATTTCCGCATTCATTCGTTCATCACCTGTCAACCATTATACGACAATCTGTACAAACAAAACAGAAATTAAATTGTGCCGCATTTGTGCCTTAGCTATGCACAAATTGTGAAATAAACACAAAAACGCCGTAGACGGCATTTCGCACATCTACTGCGTTCGTTTCTTTTTATAGTCCGAACAACTCTTTTATGAAGTCCTCTGAAAAGATAATTGGGCGTAATCTGTCAATCAGCTTTGTTCGGCGTTTGCTGATAACAGATACATCTACATCAAAATATTCTGCAATCCTTTCGTGTGTCCAGCGTTCGAAATACTTTAACTCAATCAGTTCGTAATATGGATCATGTTCCACTTCTTTTAGTGCCCGTTCGATCAGTTCACAAAATTTCCGCGTTTCGTCGCTGTCGCTTTTCTTCCATGCTGGATATTCGTACAAGACTTTTTCGGTCTTTTTGAAACTGTTCAACGCGTTGCTTTTCACCATGTCTTTTCGCTTCATTTCTGACACGACACTTCGGGCAGTCTTTCGTGCTGTGCTTTCGATCACATCGTTGATAGTCATGCATCTTTCCTTTCTACAAATACTCGGTACTTTTTCCCGCCAATCTTTTTATCTACAATTTCAAGGGAAAACTGCTGTTTGATCCTTTTCGAAAACTCGATGTTTGACATCGGATTGAAATTGTTTTCCGCACAAAACAGTCCATAGCGGGAGTAAATATCGCGGGTTGATCTATGTACAACATCGTCGCGTTCCAACTCTTTGAAAAAGAGTAAGATCGGGTTGTTATCTTCTTCATATTCCGTAAGTGCCTTCTGAACGCTGGCGGATTCCGTAAAGCTGTAATTTTTTAGAACACGCTTTAACCCTTGTATTCCCAGTTGCACCAAGTATTCCATTGCGGATTCTGTACGAAGCTTGTACTTGATATATGGATCATAATCGGGATCGTTTTTTGTGAAACGGGCGTTAAAAGGGATAATCACAAGACGGGAGATAACTGCACCGGACTTGTCTTTAATGCGGGGAATGTTGTTCGCAGAGAAAAGAAACTTCGAGTAGTTTTTCAGATCGAACGGGTTTTCACCTTTTCTTTCCACGTTGACAGGATCGCCGGAAACGACCTTTTTGAAAATAGCTGGATTTGAAATGAAATCGTCGCCTATATCATCACCAATGTTCGCAAGCTTTCCGAAAAGTTCCGCGGCTTTGAACCGCTGCCCCAACTCTCCCAAATCCAAATTTGTGACGTTATGACTTCCCAACAGATCACTAATCAAGGAAAGATATGTGCTTTTGCCATTTTGTTTTTCGCCCGTCAAGATAAAAGCTTTTCGCAACTCATTTCGGCGATAAAAGCAGTATCCAACAGCTTCACACAAAAGCTGGCGAATTTGTGAATCATGACACGCCAACCGATCAAGCATTTTGTCAACGTCGGAATTATATGCTACTGGGTTGAAATTCCAGTCGATTTTATTTAAGATGATCAAGCTGGGATCAAAGGGCTGTAGCTTTCCCGTGTTGATATTGTACACACCGTTTCGAAATGCAATGTATTCAGCATCACACATTTCTTCCTCTTTGTCGCAGAGTAGTTCCAGATATGCCAGCACTTCGGAGCGTTTCGACTTATTCAATGCCGGAATGTGCTTGATCATTTTCGCTTCAATCGTCGAGTACCCGCCCCGATATACACCATCATCGTACATGTGTAACTGGTTGTCAATGCGAATGATACGGTATTCCGATTTCATAAATTTGGCAAACTTTTCGAAAAGAAACTTGTTCCCGTTGTAGAACGTTTCTTTCAGAAAAGCTTCGTCGCGTGATAGTGTCATGAGTTCATATTCACTTAACGGCTCTTTCAAAATGTAGTTGTTTATGATATGGAGCGTTTCGCGTACTTCTTCTTTCGAAAATCCGGCAGATTGTAGCGTTAAGATGTAGTTGAATAGCGATTGATTCCGCCCATCACCCTGCACCATATCTTCAAACTTGATTTTGGATTTCACGGGAAACAGCCACGCGGGAATTTCTTGATACTGTTCATCTTCCAGAATATCATAAATTATTTCGCGTTCGTGACCGTCCTTTTTTAAAATGGCGTAGCTGTTAGCCTTGCCAGTTTTCACATCAGCAGTTAAACCACACGCTAAATGTGCACCCGTCGCACACTTTTGAATTTTCGAGTTTTTGAAAAAGAAGTGCTTGCCGCGTTCCGTTTTGCAAACACGGCAGAGGATTTCTTCCTTTTCAACGATGTTCATCAAGATTTCCGATTGCTCGAAATTGTCCACGTCAATCATGATCGCATCATCACTCAGAACACCGCCGTAGCTGTCACTTTCCTGCACTTCGTCCAGAGTACGCAGCGGAACATTTTTAAATTTTTCCGTTGCAGATTTTCCATTTGTTTTTACATACCCACGAAAAAACATATCTTAATCACTCCAAACCGATTGCAATTTTTAGGCAGCTGTCAATGTGTCGCATGATCTCCGGCGGGAAGTGTTCCGCTGCTTCCCAATCCGGTTTCACTTCCACACACGTGATTTCTTCACACTGCACCGCAGACGGGTAAATTTTACCGTAGCACACAACGCAGTGCGTTGGCAACTGCTTATTAATTTTAGATGTTAGCGGTACTACAATAGTCCGCCCTGAGTAGTAGTTGCCAGTGTCATTTTGTACTACCAAGTACGGTCTGCATTTATTTCCCATATCTGCAAAAAATACGTCACCACGCTTCAATTGTGACATTTTCACACCTCCGTTATTAACTCCGAATAGGGGAGAGTTTCCACCCATTCGCAGAACGCCTGCCATTCATCAAGCTTGTGATTTTTGCGGGCATGATACATGTTCCGCAGCACCTCATAATTCAACATGAGCGTTCGCCGCTGATTATATGACGAGGGCAACAACTGAATCATCTGCCACCAATATTTCTTGTCTTTAGTTTGCAAGTACATGCTACGATTAGAATTGAGCACACAAACGATCAGCCGAAGCAGCGGTTCCGGATACATGTCCATTGACCATTCGCCGACAGATTCTAATTTTGTGGGTGCTCCACCCTCACGGTTAGTCGATAAATGTTCATGGGAAAAATCATCAAGCGTAAATTCTTTTTTTGGAAGCGTGTGCATCGTAGAACAGCTATTCGAAACCGTTCCAACCTTGTAAGTGTCCGCCTCTTTCCACCAGTAAAGCGGGGCGGTGATGTCACAAGTAACCGTGATAAACCGCATAAATTTTCGGTGATCCGTTCCGGCTTTCACAAGCGTTTTCATCAATGCAAGATCGCTTTCACCAACAATGACGTGTTTCGTAACTTCATCACAAGTGTGATTGTAAGCACAATCTTTGGAACATTCTTCATCATACCAACTGGAACAAAAATAACTGTCTGACTTATCCCAGCTGTTCAGCGGATTCCGCATTCCACGAATGGAGGATTCCAAATTATTGACAGCTACGTTTTCGATTTTTATCACAGAATCACACCTCCCAGCAGAAAACCAGCGACGAAACACCAGAAACCAACAAACATATAAGCGATAACTTTCATCTTACTTCACCTCACGTTTCACAATCGGCATGATTATAGCACACAGCTTTCCGCCCTCAGTAACAACAACTGCCGCATTTTCATACGGTTGATAAAATTTAACATCTGTATTCATATCTAAATACTTCAAAAATTTTTCGTCGATCAGTGTTTTCCAACCTCCCGAAACAGATTCCAGTACATGATATAATTTTTTCCCCCCATACTTGTAAATATTCGTATACCGCTCTTCACAAGTATCTGTGTACCGCATTTCGTGAGATTCCCAGCCACGCGGGAGCATGCCTGTAAATGCTCCTTTCGGTTCAGCAGTGAAAATGAACTTTTCGCGGGGAACAAACATAGCAAAATAGCCGTCGTTGGAAACCACGATCGAATCTTCATATTCACAGATCATGACATTCTTTTCTTTCAGTATGGCTTTTGCCGTTTCAACAATATACTTTTCAATCTTCATCTTTCGTTTCCTCCAATTCGATAAATTTATTCAGATACCAAGTGGCTTTTTTCACGTCCTCAACACCGTTCTTTTTCCCGTGCCGCCACAGATATTTAAACGCATTACAGATGCAGAAATTTTTTACAGCTTCAACACCCTGTGTTTCTGCCATTGCGTCAATACATTCGATTGATCCACCTGTATAGTGTGCGGGGTGCCGCACGTTGTCCTCAGTCGTACACTCGTTCCTAACAGTTTCATAAAGTTCTACCGAATCCGCATCATTTGGTCTAAAAATCATTTTATTCACCTCCCCATTGTTCCGCCATTGCTTTTGCAATCCCAGAAAAAGTCTTACTTCTGTTTTTGGCTCTGTCTTTTGTAAAAATCCCTTTATGCTTGGTATCGTGCTTATGGCTGTAGCTACCAGACGGACACCATGTCCCCACAGGCTCCACGATGTCCGTCGGCTGTAACGGCGGCAGATTTTTAAGCCACAGGCACGTCCGCTTGCTGTATGGGTGTCCATACTCATACGGCTGTATTGTCTGCGTGTACTTAGGCAACTCATACACGCGGCTTGGGACTGGGTTTTCAACGCAAATTTTGGGGCAGTCGGCATTCAAAAATTTCAGAAAAAAATTTTTTGCATCAAGTCCCTTTGCGTATCGCTCTTGGTTAAGCACGTGACCTTTCCAAAGGTGACGTGCTCCGGCGTTGCTGAGATATGTGCAGGGCGGGTGTGCAATCAACAAATCCCATTTGTCTATAAAATGTACTTTGCCGTCCATCGTCATGATGTTTATATTATGCTCCAGCATTCGCCGTGCGTCCTCTACCAAATGCCACTCCGGGTGTCCCCCCGAGCATTCTTGTATGTCACAGCTGTATGCTTCGTGTCCAAGCCGCCGAAATTCGGTACAGACGCGTTGTGATTCCTCACACGCAACCAACACTTTCATTTTCATTCACAACCTTTCAATTTGTTCAATTTTTTCTGTGCGTATTCCAAAGTATCACACAGCATTCCCAGCTGTTCGCTTAAATTGTCAAGCTGTTCCTGTGCTTCATTCAGATTTGATTCAATATCATAACCAAGCAAGCGGTTCGGTGTAGCATTCAATTCTGCACACATCTTCAATATCGTTGTCAACCTCGGTAAACAATGCTCCGATTCATACAGATAGAGCATATTTTTTGTGATTCCGATCCGTTCCGCAAGTACTTCTGCGGACAGTCCGCTTGCATATCGCAGTAGTCGCAGATTCTTTCCAAATTCCATTTACTTCACCTCCACCCCATAATCTTCCAGACGCTTTTTTGCAAGGTTTATGTACCATTGACGATCCAGCTTGTCCGGCACACTCACACCCAAGACGGATTCATTGAAAATGAAACAATAATCTGGGGTATTTGCAAATTTTTCAATTGTAGCTCCCTCACGTTTTTGTTTCCCAATGAACCCATCACGCTTTGATTTTGACGCAAAAATTCTAAACGTCTTATCTTGTAGCCGGATATTTTCCCCGCGTTCCCCGCAGTTTGCAGCATAAAACTTGCAGCCGGAGCATTCGCAGCGGTTGACTTCGATTTCGCCGAATTTATCCGGATTACGCACGTTCGCATTTTTGCAGCTATACAAATGAAATCGACTGTCACCGAGATCAACCATATATTTGCAAGTTGAATCATTATAATTGCTGGGGAATTTTGATCGTGCATGCCACGCACACAAGTACTTACTGCTGACTTTTACGACCTTTTGGAAAAGGTTCAGATCATCGCAACTGTTAATGGTTTGCTCTACGGGAACACCGTTCATCATATATTCAACAAGTGCGGTATTGACAATTGTTAAATCATTTTTTAACGGACTGTATTCTTGCACATAAGAGCCTTTTCTTTCGATTTTGCCATTATCGAACCGGAAAACATAATTGTTAACATCTTTCTGAAAAATTTCTGTAATAACGTCGAAACCAAGCCCCATTCCGGTACGCTGTTCCCACTCGTAACAAATATCGTCAGTCTGATAAAATGCTTCGTCAGTGTCTGGAATTTTAATAATCAAACCGTCCGTGTTGGACTGTATCAATTCAAATCCTTTTACCGCTTCCAGCTTTTCGATCAGATCGACCAGAAGCAGCTGTCCGTTGATGCAAATATTATTTGCCTGCTTCGGATCGTAAGCGGGGGAATTCCGGTCTTTACTAATGCCATATGTACCGTTCAGAACGATTTTATAGGGTGCCTGTTCTTCTTTTTTACCGGCTTTTTTTAATGCTACTCGCGTATCATAAATTTCTTTGAATTTTTCCGGCGTTTGGCTGTTACGTGTCAAAAATCCGTACTTTATCATAAGTGACGGATAATAGCTTGTAACGTCCACATGTAAGTATAAACCTTTACCGTGATACTTCGGGCGGGCACCATGTGCCCCACCCCATGCAAAAACATGAGGTACACCAGCAATTTCGATTTCCAAACGGGAGCCATATTCCTTCCGTTTCAGCTGTTCTTCGAACCACGTTTTCACATAGGCATATTTTTCAAGTCGCAGCGTCGGAACAAAATCAATTTCAAATTCGTCGTGGTGTTCAATTCTTCGGCAGTTCAAAATTTTGGCAGAGAGTTGTACTTGTGTTTTGTTGATATATGACAGCGGCAATCCGAACGTTGTTATCAACGCCATGTGTGCATCGAAATCACTTTTGCGATGCATAAAAACTTCGATCAGCTGTTCAACATCATGAGTACAATACTTCACCGTTTCGGCAATTTCCGCATCTGTCAATTTTCGATCAATATCGAATGGAACAGACGTTTCCCGAATGTCGTTTCCCATATATGATTCCAGAGTTTTCAAGCCGCCGTCATTGATTTTTGCCACGTCATAATTATACAATGGAATTTTCTGGAACACGTCTGAAAACGTCCAGCCCGCACACTTATCAACAATAATATAGTCATTGATAGTTTTCGGATCAAATCCACACAGCAAACCTTTAAGAATGTACTGGTCATAATGGCGTGAGTTATATCCGGAAAAGATTTCTTCCTTGTGAGCACTGTAAAACGCTTCGAGTTCCATTTCGTCATTGATAATGACCGTTTTTTCTCCACTATACGGATTGATGAAAACAACCAACCAGTCATACTTAAAAACTTCAAAGTCAAAAAAGTTTATCATACGATTTACCCATTATATATAACGACCATTGACGGAAACGGAGCCGGATCGAAACTGTTTCCAGCTTCATCAGTAAATTTCAGCCGACCGCGAATAAAACGAATTTCCGCATATTTCCATATGTACTCGTGAAAATACACTGTGTCGGTTCTGGACGGAATTAAAAGCACAATCGTTGTACTATGCTTTCGACTTTCTTCAAACGCTTTCTTCACCCACTTTCCGATCTCCCGTCCATACGGGGGATTACAGAAAACAGCACCGTCAGTGCGTTCCCAGCTTTGCAGCAGTCCGTCTTGCTCCGGTGTAAAAAAATCTTTACATTTTGCAGATTTTTCATTTCCCGCAGCATCTAAGACAAAATGAAATTCTGAATCTAATTCGTCAAAAAATTTCCGTGGTGTGCACCAATTGTTATTTTTTGACGAAAGCAGCGCTTGATTCATTTTCACACTTCCTTTCCGAAAAGGGAAACCACGCCCGTTTTCTTTACCGCACCCGTTTCTCGCATATCTCTTGCAGTGTTCCCATTTACATTTAGTCCAAAATATCAGCAATATCCAAATTCTGATACTTTCCATCTGTATCCAACACAATCACGTACCGCAGCTTATCTTCCTGTACAGCTTCGGCGATGTCAAGGATCAAGTCGTTGTACTGCTCCCAGTCCTCAAAAACAACCGGAATTCCGCTGTCAAGGCTTTCCAAAAATTCATTTGCCTTTACCAACATTAAGCCGTCATTCTTTGTTCCGGTCAACACCTGATTCTTGAAAATGCACTGCTTCTTGTGCTCTCCCTCTGTGATCCGGAACTGTGCTTTAAGCATCAGAGCACCCTTGCTAGATTCTCCCAGTTCCATTTTCTCCAGCCGTGCGGTATACTCACCATCGGGCAGCTGGTTGTTCTGGTTTTCCTTAGCTTCTGCCATTGCAGACTTCATCTTGTCCGCCGGAAACTGTTCGTTAAACTTCTTGAAATCGATAGCCATTACGCATTCTCCTTTTCATTCATCTTTCTGAAATAGTTCTCACTGAAAACAATCCCCGCAATTTCCGCATCATCTCCAAAACCGTAGCAAATCGCCAACGCAGCAGCACTCTTGCTGTCGTCGCAGGTATCCGGACAAATGAAAACCTTGTCCGACTTCTCGATAATCGCAAATGTCTTGTTATCAATTGCAACTTGACCACCGCAGGAATCCGTGAAAATCCGCAAGATCTGTGCGGGGCTTGCGTCGGGTGCAGGCAGTTCTGCACCGGTCAACTCTGCCTTGTATGTGCAATCGTCCTCCACGTCGTTCAGAATTTCTTCATACCATTCCGGCATTTTGCGGGCAAATGATGCAACAACGTTTGCACCCTCCGGAATTCTCACCATGACCATTCCACACTGCAAAAACTTTCCGAACTTCTCAGATGTGAGAACAGTCCCGCGGATTCCCGCCAGCTTCACAAACTTTTCAAACTTCATCTTCTGTTCCTCCTGTCATTCCCGTGTCCGTCTGCGTCGGGGTTTCGGTTCTTCCGCTGTAGCGGCTTCTGTAGCCCGTCTACGGCGACGCTCTCGCGTGGGTGCAGTTTCCTCTGCTTCTTCGTTCTCGCTCTCTGTGGGGTTGCTGGGTGCTTCTGCGGGCGGTTCTTCGGTTCTTCTCCGACGTGTACGCTTTTCCGGCTTCGGAGCGTCTGTAGACACACCGCCGCTTTCAACTTCTGCATCATGTTCCGCCATGATTTCGGCAGAATCTTCAATAGGCGTTCCGAGTTCCCAGTATTTCCGGATCGTGGTGTCAACCGCTTTCAGATCGTTGTCAATCTCATATGTGGAAAACATTCCCAGCGGGCTTTTCACAGTATCGTGACCGTTGTTTTGTGTCGTAAATGTGTACACGCCGTCTTTTACTGCCGTTTTGAGCACAATACTTGTCATACCTTCCAGAGTGATCTTTTCGTCCAGCAGTTTCCCGATTGTTTTTGCTTTCTCGTTTCCGTTGTCGTCGATGTCTGTGTGCATCAAAAAGTATACGATCGTGTCAAACGGCAGATCCATAGATGCACCATTTATAAGCGTCCAGAAATTATAACCAATTTCTGTAAACTTATCATATCCCTTTTCGAAAGAACGCCGCATGAACTCATTCGCCATAAGATACTGTGCATCATCAATGACGATCGTTTTCTTTTTACTGGCGTTAATCGCTTTCGCGATTCCGGCGTAGTCGTCGCCTTCGTAGGTTTCCGCGAACCGTCCCTTAAAAGGGAGGGGCTTTCGCATAACATTGATATGCAAAATCTCATCGCTTTTGAAATTTCGCAGACTTGTGCTTTTTCCGGTGCCACTATGCCCCAGAATAAATACAGGAATTCCCATTATTTTTACCTCGCTTTCACTTAATTCTTAAACTTTCGCCACGTTCGCCATAATGGGCGAATCTGGTATCCCCAGCGTCCAGAAGTTCGCGGATTGCTTCCAGATCTGCGGTTTCCGTGATTTTCACAAGATCGTCGGGAAGTTCCGACGTGTCTTTCACATCAAGGACGACCGGCAACTTGCCGCCGTTCTTTTGAATGGAAAATGAAAACAAATTGGTTTTAAATTTAACTTTTCCCGTTGTTTTCATCATATCGAACAGGCGTTCCTTGATTTTCTGAACGTTGGTTTCCAGCTGTTTCCGGCGTTCCGCCAGTCGCTTTTCCTCTGCCTTTGATGCAGTGACACTCGCTTCCAACTCTTTCAAGATTTTCGCTGTGTTTTCTGCCTTGACTTCGATTTCCCCACCGATGCCCTCCAGAGTATCGGCGACAACCTCCGGCGGAATGTCCGGATCGTTTGCCAGATCCAGAACTTCCAGATAATCAGCAGTTAACTCATACATCGTTGACATTCTCTTTTACCTCCAAATTTCCGGAATTTCATCACGGTTGTATGAATCAATTCGCAATCCGTCAACAAAAGACTTGAATTCTTCGAATTTTGACGGGTAGAGCACGAAAGCAAACCCACCAGCCGCCTTGATTTTCCGAATGTTGTAAAGTTGTATTTCAGACGGTTTCCCGTTCTGAGCCTTAACCTCGATCCCGACAAAATAGCCGTTGACACATGCTAAAATGTCAGGTACGCCGCTTTTCGTGTACTGGGCACCCGCCCAGTACTTCACAAACCACGCCCCACGGCTTAGCAGAAAAGTTTTGACTTTGTTTTCAAAAAGTTTTTCTACTGCCATGTCAGCACCCCAGCCGCCGAAGAATGGTGTCTAGCTTTTCTTCCATGCGTTTCAGCCACGCTTCATCAAGAGAAAGTTCAGACGACTTCTTCTTGATGAATTCCGTTTCCGAAACGTTCAGACAGTGGCACATGGAAGTGTATGCCATTTGCGACATTACATTTCCACCACTGAGAATCCTACTTATGTAGGAGGGACTTGCCCCCATATTGACGGACAGCACAGAGGGCTGTATATCATGCTCCCGCAGATAATCCCCCAGCTTGTCCACATCAAGACCGCTGACTTTTTTTGCACTTCCCACTACTTTTCACCCTTTCAAAAATAGTTTTTCTGTGAAGTCATGCCGCGTTTCGAGAACGGCATAAATTTTCTTTTCCACACTGCCTTTGCAGATCAGCCGATAATAAAAACACGGTCTTTCTTGCCCTATGCGGTGCGTTCGCTTCTTGCTCTGTTCGTACAGTTCAGAGGACAGCGGGGGAGTAAAATATACAATTTTGTTACTTTTTTGTAAATTCAACCCCATTGCCCCAGCTTGATACTGTATCAAAGTAACGCTGTTCGCCTTGTTTTCGTAGGCTGTCAGGTCTTTTTTCTGTCCGTTTACCTCTGAAACAGGGCGGTTCCACTCTTTACAAGCGTATTTTAGCATGTCCAGTTCGTCGTTGAAATTGTAAAAAACAATCAGACGATCTTCGGTACTGCTTAGCAAATCCGTGAACGCCGCAATTTTTTCCGCAGAATACGCACCGCACAGCTGCCGTTGGTATAGCATTTGTGTCAAGGTGGTATCCCCGACCAATTCCTTTCCGTCAATTTCCACAATTTTATTTTTCACAAACTGTTTATATTTCGACGAAACCGGAATCGAAATGTCTTGAAATGTCTGCTTAGGCAGATCAAAAACGTCCTCAGTTTTCAGAAAATGACAGCCAAATTGACGCATGCGACGCTTTAAACGCCCGATATTTTTGTACCCAACCACAACGGGGATCTTGAAACCACCCACATCAATATTTTTCGTCAAGATGAATTCGGTATAATATTGCCTTTTTGTGATATTCCACCCTAACAATCTTAACTGTGAGTACAAATTTTCGTACTTACCGCCGGTAGGTGTACCGGATAACAAAATCACATTGTCAGTTTTCATCTTCAAAATTGCTTTCGTTCGCTTTGCTCTGTCGTTCTGAATCATGGAACTTTCATCTAACATAATGGTATCAAATTCCAGTTTCAGCAATTCCGGACGACGAAAAACAAGATCGTAGTTGACGACACCAACAACGAAATCATTTGACGCTTCCCGAAGAAAATCCGCAAATCCGCTTTTGGTGGTCAAGTCAAACGTGCTTTCAGCAACATCACGCTCTTTGCAAAAGTGCTCCACCCAGTCAGACACTTTGGATTTCTGACAGATCACAAGATTCACACGCCCACCGAGCCGCAGCATCTTTTCCGAACCTGTAAAAGTCTTACCTAATCCCATGCCTAATCGTGATAAAACGCAACATGTGTGAAATAAGCGGTATCCTGTAAAGCTACTTCCTGATGTTTATACAATTTTACCACAAGACCACCCCCTTTGTAGTCACCTGATCGGTTATTACCACTCGTAAACCTCAACGTCGTCGGGCTTTTCGTCAATGTCCATTGCAAGCTTACCCTCGTGCATGCGGATCCAGATGCTATCTTTCGGCACCATTTTCAGGATCTCAAAGACAACCACGCCGACGGGAGAAAGCCCGTCATAATCGCGGAACGGGTTTCGTTCCGTTGCCTTGTCACCACACTGCCATGTGTACCCGCGTTCTTCACATTCTTTCAAGAAATTATCAATGTTTTCGCGGTTCACCTGAACTGCCATTTTCCCAAGTTCAAACATTGTCCACACTGACAGTGCAACAACTCTTTTCGAATTGTCAGCGGAAGACAAAATTTTTTTAGTTTCGTTATAAATCTCCTCACGGCTCATAGAGGGATTCCTGATCATAAGACGATCAATGGCAATCCGTGCACCTGTCAAAAAGTCAAAAATATCCTCCGGAGAGCATTTCGCAACACCGGCAGCGACTTTCTTTCCGCCCTCGTACAGTGATGCAATAACGCGGTTTCCGTCCCGACACACCACGATCTTCTGTTCTTTCGGCAGAATCTCCGGATTCTTGTACTGTACCACCGGAACAAGACTTTTTGCAAAAATTGATGCATCGTTAAAAAAACTAAGCCAAATAGGGGGGTGATTTCCGGAAACGGTCTCATACCCGTACTGAGTTGTTCCCAGCGTCTTCCTAGCGGATTCAATTTTAATTATATTACCGGCTTCAAAAGTAGTACCACCGACGCTGTACATTTTTCCAATCTCGAATTTCATCGTTTCTTTCGCTCCTTTCATTTTTCATTCACAATCTGGAAAAGAAATCCAAACGGAATGCTGCAATCAAATTCCGTGTCCCCGTTCTCGTTCTTGTGGACGTTCTCCAGCTTTGCCAACGGCATAAACACAGTCACATCAAGGACTGTGTCCCCGTTCTCGTTCACATGCTTCTGCTTCAATATCATGTTTTTTCTCCTGTTCTCGTTCGAGCAATTCCGGATATTTTGCGTAAAATTCTTTAATAAGTTCTATCAATTTCTTTGCACACAAATCCTCTGGAACTGCTTTTTTGATCATTCAGCTTCCTTTTCGTCTGTGCGTTCCGCTTCTCGCTCTACTTCTCGCCGTGTGTCCTGAATGCCCTCCACATAACCGAGCGTTTTCGCAACAATCAGTTCGGAAGCCCCATTCAGTTCCAGAGCAATTCCCAGTAGATCACGGAGATTCTGTTCACTCACGGTTGCCATTTATTCCCACCTCTTTTCTTTCAATGTGTCCACCAGTCGCGGACATGTGGAAGCGGTCAGTTTAGAGCCGTACCGCCGGACGGCTGCGTATTTTAGTTAAGCACCCACCATTCGAAAAATTTTCTCGCTTCATTTTTACTATCACAAGAGATCGTGTGCAAGTCATGTGTCTGTGCAATGTGAAATGTATCATAGTTTCCAGTGTTGATCTGGTATCCGTTAGCTACCGACAGGAATTCCTGCGGATAGTAGGTCACCCGCAAATTTTTATACAGACACTCGAAACATTCTGCCATTACACTATAATAGGCAACCATTTCAACGTGTCCGCAGTTTTTAGAAAAACGAATCATTTCTTTCACTTTTGATCTTATTTCTCGAATTGTCATTTTCTTTATTCCTCCGTGACATTTCTTGTTTAGTGTACGCGTTTTGCGTTTGATGTAATTATATTATACTCGCATTTCGCGTTAATGTCAATAGGAAAATACAAAAAAATAGACGCGAAACGCGTTTTCTACGTTTTGCACAAAAAGCGTACATTCGAATTAGTGAATGTACCCAATTTGCGAAAATTCAATCTTACATATTGACAAATAGACGCATTTTGTGTATAATAGTATTGTAGTTAGGAGGTGATAAAATGCTAAAAGACATGTTAAAACTACTACGGGAAAAACGTGGTTTTACAAAAAAGCAACTTGCTGATGCAATCGGAATTAAAGAACGTGCTTATCTTACTTATGAATACGGGCAACGCGACGTGAGCACGGAACTCCTACAAAAATTCGCAGACTTTTACGGAGTAACAACCGATTGTTTACTAGGGCGTGAGCCTGCTCCAGAACGTGAAGATCTGAGTACAGTAGTAAAAAATTCCAATGTCGAAGAACTAGAAGACATACTGATCAGACGGTATCTGGAGTTACCGAACACACAGCGTCAGGCAGTGCTTGACTTCTTACGTCGGGCAATTCAAGAAGAAGCAGACCGTCAGGGAATCACGTTGACCAAGTGGGAAACCGTCAAGGAATCCGCGAAAAACGGCAGCGGAACCCAAGTAAAAAGCTACCCAGTAGCAGAGGGCGAAAAGGCAGATAACGCACAGCTTGTAGACGACAATCTATAATAAAGGACTCACCTCTATGGTATAATAACCATAGAGGTGAGTTATATGCATTGTGAGATTTACAAGCTAGCCCGCAACGCCAGCTGGCAATGTTTACTTGATTGTAAGGTTGTACAGCTGCCCGTGAAGCCCGTCCGGATAGCGTCTAAATACGACATAGAGTGCCGCTTGACAGACGCATTTCTGACGGGTGGAGAAGCCGGAAAATTGATTCGAAGGCAGTCGGGAAAGGTTCAAATTGTCGTGAATCCAAAGGACACCGACACCCAGAAACGCTTTACGATTTTGCATGAGTTGGGGCACTATTTACTAGGCGACTGTGAGCCAGCGGCAGACCGATTCGCCGCCGGTGTACTCATGCCGGCATGTGTTTTAATGGGTGCAAATGCCCTCGATCCGGTCACAATCTCCACTCTTTGCGGGGTGTCAAAAGCTGCCGCAAAGCGTCGTTCCAAGCGGCTGTTTTGGCTTCTGGAGCATGATCAACTCATCAGACACCCTCTCGAACATGAATTATTCATGCAATTTCAAAACTTTATTTACAATAGAAGGTAGGTGAGAGAAAATCCGTTTAGAGCTTCAACACATGCTGTAAACGGATTTTTTATGGATAATATGGTAAATAGTGTAAAACGGTTCAAGATAACTTGAACCGACTTGAACCGCTGTTTTGCACGCAATTTCGGCGTTTTCTTGAAAAACGGTTCAAGTTCAAGATAACATTATTATTTATATATATATATATATTATATTATATATTACTATCTATTCTACAGTATAAAATAATATATATATATAAATATAAGGGGCATCTTGAACTTGAACCGAAACGCCGAAAAAGCCCGAAATTGCGTCATTTTCACCGGTTCAACATGACTTTTCATCTTGAACCATCTTGAACCGCTTTCACGCATTTGCGTGCTTTTTTCCACTTTGTATTTCCGAATTATTAACAGAAGGGAGTTTTTCGTATGAAACGAGCCGTTTTTTACGGCAGATACTCGAGCGACCGGCAAACCGAGCAATCGATCGAAGGGCAACGCCGCGTGTGTGCGGAATTCGCAAAAGCTGAGGGGATCCGCATCGTCGCTGAGTACATCGACCGTGCGACCTCTGGAACGTCCACCGACCACCGCGACCAGTTCCAGCAGATGATCTCCGACAGCAAAAACGGCTGCTGGGAGTACGTGCTTGTATACAAGCTTGACCGATTCGCCCGCAATCGCTATGACAGTGCCGTATACAAGCAAAAACTAAAACGCTGCGGAGTAAAAGTCCTGTCTGCCACCGAACGCATTACGGACAGCCCAGAGGGGATCCTGATCGAAGGGCTTCTGGAATCCATGGACGAGTACTTTTCCCGTGAACTTTCCCGCAAGTGCAAGCGGGGGATCCGTGAAACAATCATCAAGGGCAACACCTTCACCCGTGCCCCGTATGGATACCACAAGACCGAGAAGCGGCTTGCGGTGGACGAAGTCGAAGCGAACAACGTGCGGCAGATCTTCACGCAGTACGTTTCCGGAGCGACTTTGCAGAGCATCGCAGACAAGCTAAACGCCGCCGGACACAGAACGCGGCAGGGCAACCCGTTCAGACGCTACAGCGTCAGCGACATACTGCACAATCCCAAGTACACGGGCACATACTACGTCACGGATATAGCCGAACCGGAAACTTGCCCGCAGATCGTCCCACAAAGCCTCTATGACGCGGCACAGGAGCGTTTGAAGCACTCTGCACACAACGCCCGTATAAACCGCACGGGGCACGTGTTCGCCCTCACAGGGCTGCTACAGTGCGGCATATGCGGGCGAAAAGTCGTGGGTACGTCCGTACAGCGAAAATATTTTTACTACACGTGCATAGCGAAATCTTGTGAAACGCTGCCGCACGATCACAGCTTGACAGTCAGCAGCGAAAAGGTGGAGTCCGCCGTGATAGAAGCACTAGCAGATTACTTTACGCCGGAGCACGTGACGGATTTCGCTGAATGCCTATATCGCATGTATCTAGCCGAGGACAGCCCCAAGCCAGACCGTAGCAAGCAGATACAAGCACTTGAAAAACAGATTCAGGGTGCTGTGAATGCCCTCATAGCTTGCCCGCAGTCAGAAGCATTGCAGGCACGGCTGACAGACCTAGAGCAGCAAAAGCAGCAGTTGGAACAAGCACCCCCAGAACCGCCGAAACTCACACAGCAGGATTTTATAAAATTTTTCTGCTGGATCACAAAAGCCCTTGACCGTGCCGACGACCGCAAAAAATTTTTTAACGCTGTGATCCATAGCGTCACCCTGTACCGTGATCATGTGGTTATTGCCATAAACTTGACAAAAGACGACGTTGATCCACCGGAACGGGTGATTTTAGAAAAATCCTTTTCGGATACTGTCGTAAAGTCCTCTTTATATCCTTGTCCAAATTGTACCATCGTAAAACCTAACCCCTCAAGATTCTGCGACATCTGCACTGCACCCCACCTATCAAAAGCAATCTCTTTGATATGAAACTTCTGCCCCAGTTCATCTATGAAATTTTCAATAAAACCATAGTGAACAACGTTGCCTTCGGTAGTTTTCAGATAGCCTTGTCGCTCCCATATATCATATGGAACATGGTCACGTCTTACTCTGAGTGGCAGTGTTTCTTCCGGCAGCCAGAAGTAAGGCAGAACATAATAATGTTCATCATCTTCAGTAGGTGGAAAGACAAGTACAAAAGCTGTAATATCTGTTGTACTGGAAAGGTCAAGCCCACCGTAGCAGATACGACCTGCAAGCATCTCTTCATCAAAAGCGACCTTGCATTTGTCCCATTTTTCCATCGGCATCCAACGCACCGCCTGTTTTACCCACTGATTCAAACGCAGTTGTCGAAAAGCATTTTCTTCACCGGGAGTTTCCTTTGCAGAATTACACGCAGCCACCACCTTATCCATGCCGATGGTCTTATCCAGACTTGGATTTGCCTTTTTCCAAACCTTCGGGTCAGTCCAATCTTCCGATTCATCTGCACCATAAATAACCGGATAGAAAGTCGGATCATGCTTTCTGCCCTCCAGAATGTCCTTTGCCTTTTGGTGAACTTCATAGCAGATTGAATTTGTGTCAGTTCCGGCGGTGGTAATCAGGAAATATAAAGGCTGCATTCTGGCATCGCCGGAGCCTTTGGTCATAACATCAAAGAGCTTTCGGTTCGGCTGCGTATGAAGTTCATCAAACACAACCCCGTGAATGTTGAAACCATGTTTGCTATAGGCTTCAGCAGAAAGCACCTGATAGAAGCTGTTGGTCGGGATGTACACAATACGCTTTTGTGAGGTCAGGATCTTCACTCGTTTGGAAAGGGCAGGGCACATTCGCACCATGTCGGCAGCTACATCAAATACAATGGCAGCCTGTTGGCGGTCGGCAGCACAACCGTAAACTTCGGCACGTTCTTCACCGTCACCGCAAGTTAATAGTAGAGCAACGGCAGCAGCAAGCTCTGATTTGCCATTTTTCTTCGGAATCTCAATGTAAGCCGTGTTAAACTGTCGATAGCCGTTCGGTTTCAAGATTCCGAACAGGTCACGGATTATCTGTTCCTGCCAGTCCAGCAGTTCAAATTTCTTTCCCGCCCATGTGCCTTTGGTATGGCTAAGGCATTCGATAAAGGAAACAGCATAGTCTGCCGCCTTTTTATCATATTTTGAATCTTTCGCCATAAAGCGTGTTGGTTTAAATCTTGCCATTGTTCTCACCCCCCAACAAAAAAGACCTGCCAAAAAGCAAGTCTGTATCATTTATTTTTATGCCCCGGTGGGCTTTTTTTTAATCGAGATTCTATTCCCATTGTAACCATATTACCATACAAAAGCAAGGATAGCAAGCGGCTAAACAGACAGAAAAAACGTAGAAATTTCGCCGTTTTCTTGTGTAAGATACACCAATAGAAATTTTTCCGGTACGACCGCCAGAGCCTTTCGGCTCCGGCTTGTGGGATTCGGTTTTGAAAAAATCAGTTGTACTGTTTCAGCAGGATCGCCAGTGCAGTTTCGGTTTCCTCATCCTCCGGCGGAATATCCATGCCCCGGTCGAAATTGAACACCGTTTTGCCATTCCGCCGCAGGGAGATTTTCGAAGCTCTGCCTTCCTCATATCCAAAAGTGGAAGGCTCCTCGTAGTGTTTCACCCAGTAGTGAAATACGCTTGCTCCAACCCGAATCGTTCCTTCTGTCCACATTGTTTTTTCCTCCAGTTTTCGTTGTTTTTGCCTCTTGGCATGATGTATATTACCATAACCGCCGAGAGAAGTCAACGAAATTTCCGGCATATTCTGCACAAAGATGAAAGCAGAAAATTGTGTATGATACCAACCAAAAAAGCAAGCCCCACGTTGCCCTGTGTGAGGCATTTGCGGAAAAGGAAAAACCACTCGGAGGAAACGAAACTACGCCGGACAGGGCAACACAGTGGCTGTACGAGCCGCAGCCCCTTTCGGGGCTTTGGTCTTGGGTTGTGGTTTTTGGATTACCGTCCGGTCTGGCACTCCCATTCGAATTCGCAGGCGTTTTCGTACTCCTCATCGAAAAGGGCATCGTCATCGATTTCCT
>ENA-ORVG01000729-ORVG01000729.1-human-gut-metagenome-genome-assembly--contig:-NODE-729-length-44363-cov-31.419631_pt1 | contig 44363 bp, 28 predicted proteins | sample MGYA00242091_ERZ509233 | MGnify/ENA primary metagenome ERZ509233 (study PRJEB26280, sample SAMEA2338840) | human gut metagenome | biome: human gut; feature: human-associated habitat; material: faeces... | reverse complement strand
GACAAGCTGGACGTGAAGCGCCGGGCGGAGGCCAAGACCGCCGCGAAAAAGCTGCATCTGGTACCGGAAGAGTTATAAAAACAACGTCCGGCGGACGCCGGATTCGACATAAATGCAAACTGATCTCAAGGAGGAAGAACATGAAAAAACGACTATTGAGTGCATTCATGGCGCTGGCTCTGTGCCTGACGCTCCTGCCCGCACCCGTGCGAGCGGCGGAGGATACGCCGGAGAGCGGCGCCATCGTGCAGCAGGAGCAGCAGGAGGAAATTTCGCCCGCCGTATCCGAACAGGCTGGAACGAATGAGGAAGAGAACGGTTCAGAGGGTGACCCGCAAAATACCGGTACCCCTGACGCCGGTGGCGCTGAGGACAGTAAAGCAGATGCGCCCGAGAGCGGCGAGGATGAAAACGCCGGGAACAATGCGGACGCGGCGGTATCCGCTGTGCAGACGATGATCGATGCGCTGCCCATCGTGAGTGAGTTGGACGGCATGACCGCCGACGAGCTGGACGCAGCTTATGACGACATTCAGGCGGCGTATGATGCTTATGAAGCACTGAACGCAGAGCAGCAGGCGCAGATCACCGGCGCAGACTTCGAGGCGCTGCTCGGCTGGTTCAACAGCCAGACCGCGCTGTTGGCGGACGCACAGTCCGGCGAGCATACCCACTGTGTCTGCGGCAAGGACAGCGGTACAACGGTCAACGGTCATACCCATAACAACAGCACAGCATGGACGGCAGCCGATTCCCTGCCCGGTACTGCTGGCAGCTATTATCTGACGCAGTCTGTAACGGCAGACTGGACTGTACCAACGGGCGAGGTCAACCTCTGCCTGAACGGGCAGACGATTTCCGGCAGTATCACGGTCGGCAGCGGCGCGACGCTGACGCTGACCGACTGCACCGGCACGGGCAAGCTCCAGGGCAGCAGAAGCGGGAGCGGCGTGTCCATCAACGGCGGCACATTCAACCTCTATGGGGGCACGATTACCGGCTTTGTAAACGGTGTAGAGATTGGCTCACATAATGACATTAAGACTGGCTCGTCCTTTACCATGTATGGTGGTACGATTACCAGTAATGAAGCAGGCAGCAGCGCCGGCGGCGGTGTGTTCCTTATCAGCACGACGAACTCCAATGTCACAGCGCCGAGCTTCACCATGCATGGCGGAACCATTTCCGATAACACCGCAGGCGCATCCGACGGCGGTGGCGGCGGCGTATATGTGGGTGAGAAGTGCAGCTTCACCATGGACGGCGGCACCATCACCGGCAACACGGCAACCGCCGGCAACGGCGGCGGCATCTATATCCACTTTAACGCCGGCAATGTTTCGATCTCCAACGCCACGATCACCGGCAACAAGGCGTCCGCCACGGGAAATACAAGTTATGGCCACGGGGGCGGCATTTATTCGGAGAGAGGGGTAACCGTCAAGAATGTGACGATCACCGGAAACAACAGCACCTATGAGGGCGGCGGCATCTATGGAAAGGGCGCTATTACCCTCACCGATGCTACCGTTACCGACAACTCTCAATATGACGTTTACTACGACGGAAAGGAAACAAAAACTCCTGAGCTCACTGTTTCCGGCTCGGTGAAGGCCGGTTATTACGCCAATTATGCTTGGAAGCTGCCCATTCTTGTATCAGGCGCATTGAGAGAGGATTCGGTCATCCGTGTGGGCGTGCGTGAAGGCATAAATCTTGGGGCCATCGCCGAACCGGCAAGCGGCGTGACGCTCCGCGCCGAGAACTTCAAGGCGGATGCCGCCGACTGCGTGACCAGCCTGGGCGAGGACGGCAAGGTCTATCTTGTGCCCTGCACGCACGAGATGGACGATACCGGCTACACCTGCAAGAAGTGCCATACGCAGTTCGATGCACGTATAGGCGAGAGCGCCTATTATAAGACGCTGACGGAGGCGTTTGATGCAGCCAGAGGCAGCACCGTGACGCTGCTGCGGGATGTGACGCTCACAGGAAATTGCTCTGCTACCGACTTCAAAACGCTGGATCTGAATGGCAAAACTGTCAGCACCAAGAATAAATACATTGGTGTCGGAGGCGGGAACAAACCCAATACTCTGACGGTCAAGGATTCCGGAACAGGCGGCGGAACGCAGGCGCTTGATGTCACGTTTTACGTTTCCTCCAACGGAACGCTTGCAGTCGACAACTCCTACACCGGCAAGATTTCGCGCGTGGAGCTGCAGGCCGGCGGCACATTGGAGCGCTTTGGCGGCGAAATCGGCGAGTTGGTTTTAAGCAATGTTGCGTATGGCTCCACAAGTACGGGCTACGGCCTGAAGCTGTGGAATGGCAATACAAACGCCTGCACCATCGGCAAGTTCACGGATAACACGACGAGCAAGAGCCTCACCGTTAAGGACCTGCTGAAAACCAACCATGCAAAGTGTGAACTGTACGGCGAAAACAGCGGTACATGGAGCGTCGTTGATAAGAGCACCAAAATTGCAGAGTTGACCGGCTATACAGCGTACAAGGTACAGTTCCCGGAGTGCGTCCATCAGTGCGCCGATGACAGCAACCCCGTATGCTCTGTGTGCCACAAGAAACTGTATACGAAGATCACCGCCAAGGCCGCTGACGGCACGACCAAGACTGCCTATTTCACGGAAGACAGCGCGCTGGAAAACGGCTATGTAGAGGCCATCCAGACCTTGAACGGCTGGAGCAATGAGGGCTGCACCGAGCCGACGCTGACCCTGCTGCGGGATATGTATGCTTTCGACACCTCCATGCCGCTGACCGGCACGCTGACGCTGAAGGGCGGAACGCACACCGCCAAGAATGTGACGGTCGCTGAAAACGCGAATGTGACCTTTGCCAGCGGCAGCTATCGAGGTGCGACCATCGACGGCACGGCGACGGTGAAGGAGGGTGTCACATTTACCGACGCCTCCGTCGAGGTGAATGGCACGCTGAACGCCAAGGGCGGTACCTTCAATGGTCCTGTCAAATTCAAGGGCAGCAGCATCGCGAACATCAGCGGCGGCAGCTTTAATAATGAAAAGAAATATGGCGGCGTTACGTTTGACTACAATGTCACGGGGACGATCACCGGCGGCACGTTTACCTTCGCGGATTTTTACACCACCAAAGTCAAGCTCTCCGGCGGCACATTTACGATGATCAAAACCAACGGCGACCGCAAACTCGCCGACCTGCTGGCGGAGGGCGCGGCGTATTACGGAGCAAGTGATAATCAGGCTGTGACCAATGATGGAGTGAATACGCTGGAAAATGTCAAGGTCGTGTCGCATACGCACAACGGCGGCACGGACGGCAAGGGCATTTGCAGTGTCTGTAAGAAGCAGATGGCGGCGTCGCTGACCATCGGCGACAAAACGAGCTGGTACGCGGGCTTTGCCACTGCCATCGAGGCGGCGAACGCGGCGAACGGCGAAAAGACCATCACGCTGTATCAGGATGTGAATGGCTATGCCGACGGGCATTCGACCACCTATGAGCTGACCCGCGGGCCGGTGACGCTGGCGACCGGCGGGAAAAAGGTCACGAGAGTAGTGCTCATCGCCAAGGGCATTTCTCTGACGGTCACGGACACGGGCAGCAACGGAGGCTTCAATGTGACGGTGGACGGCAAAGGCGCGGAATTGACCGTCAACGACGGGAATACGGAGCTCGCCATTGTCACGGCGCAGAACGGCGGAAAGCTTTCGCTGAGCAACGGCACCTTCAGCCGTGTGGATGTCATGAACGACGGCAGCAGCGCCAGTCTCAGCGGCGGCAGCTACGGCGAGATCACGAGCGGCACCGACTATGTCAAGCCCTATGCGCTGCTGGCGAAGGGGTACGCTTACAAAAAAGAGGATAACACATGGGTCTCCAACGCCAATATAGGCCTATCAAAAGTCACCGTTGAAAAAGCGCCCTTCGAGGTCGAGAAGATCTATCCGAATAACGATACGAACTACACCGAAAACTCGGCGTTTGCGACGGACGGCAACATCACGCTGACTGCGGTGATCAAGCCCGGAACGGAGAATGTCAGCTACCAGTGGCAGCTATTTAGAGAATCAGACAAAGATTGGCTCAGTAGTCAGTATTTCCACACAGTGAATAATGCGACGCATACCGGGGCGGGAAGCAAGACGCTCTCCATCAGCAATCTGCCGGAAAACAGCAGCTACCAATACCGCGTTCATGTGTGGAGCGACAACGGCTACCAGTGCGACAGCGAGCCGTTCACCGTGACCCGGCATCAGCATAGCTGGACGTACACGGCAAGCGGCGCGACCATCACCGCGAGCTGCACAGACACGACTTGCACCAGCCCGAACGGCGGCAGCGTGACCATCAACGCACCCGCTGCGGATACGCTGACCTATAACGGAAAACAGAAGGCGGCGACGGTGACAAGCAGCGACTGGAAGGGCGTTGCTATCGACACAATCGCGGTGGCATACGCGCAGAATGGCAAGACGCTGCCCTCCGCACCCACTGACGCGGGCGAGTACACCGCCAGCATCACGGTGGGCGAGGGCAATAATGCTGCCACCGCCAGCGTGAAGTATACCATTCAGAAGGCCAATCCGGTGGTGACCGACTGGCCGACGCTTTCTGCGCCGGTTTATGTCAACAGTGAAGCGACCCTCACCGGCGGCAGCGGCGAAGGCACCTTCGCTTTCAAGGCAGATGCTGCTAAATCTTGGGACAGCGCAGGCAGCAAGACCACCACGATCGTGTTTACTCCCACAGATACCAATAACTACAATGAGCTGACTCAGGACTGCCCCGTAACGGTTGTCAAGCGTACGGTAAAGAACTGCAATACGCTGGTTGGCATTACGGATAAGCCCTGCGGAACGGCGCAGGATGAGCTGGGACTGCCCGGAACCGTGACGATCACCACGGTGGATGGCAAGACATTTAATGATATCCCCGTCACATGGAGCGGTTATGATCCGAATACGCTGAAGGAACAGACGCTCACCGGAACATTGGATCTTACTTCGATTGCTGGCGAGGTGGAGCAGCCCAGCACGCCTGTGGCGGCGCAGATCAAGGTCAAACTCACGCAGAAGCACTTCAGCGGCATTTCGCCTGAGGCTTATGATGGTGTGTATGACGGTAAAGCACACGGAATCACCCTCACCGGCGTGCCCAGTGGCGCAACCGTAAAATACGGCCCAAGCGCAAATAGCTGCACACAGGACAGCCTGACCTACACCAACTTCACGAATGGTGCAAAGATCGTATATTATAAGGTCTCCAAGTCCGGCTATGCGGATGCTTCCGGCTCCGCCTGGGTAAATATTACCAAACGCCCCCTCACCGTTACCGGCATTACGGCAAACGACAAAGCCTATGACGGCAATACCAATGTTGTGCTGGATTACAGCGCGGTAACCCTTGTCGGTGTTCTGAAAAATGACACCTTAACCGTTACTGCCACAGGTACATTGGAAAGCGCTGGTGTCGGTAAGCAGAAAGTAACGATTTCCGATTTGACGCTGAGCGGCGATTCTGCCGCCAACTATGTGCTGGCTAAAAGCGGAAATCAGAGCGAAACCACTGCCAACATCACCGCCAGGGAAGTCACCGTTACCATTACCCCGAACGGCGGCACTTACGGCAGTGTCGTCGCCGCCGCTGCCAAACTTACCGGCGCTGTGGACGGGAAAAACGTTCCTGTAACGCTTACCTACACCGGCAACGGATACAATGACACAGCCGTTCCCATTAATGCAGGCAGCTACACAGTTACAGCCTCGATTGCCAACAGCAATTACACGCTGACCGGAAATACGACTGCCACGTTTGTGATTACCCCGAAGGCTGTTACCGTTACCGGCATTACGGCAAAAGACAAAGTTTATGATGGCACGAAAAACGCGGACATCTCCAGCGTGACCTTCGACGGCGTGACCTTGAAGCAAGGCACAGACTACAACGTGACCGCCAGCTTTGAAGATGCCGGTGTGGGCAGCGGCAAGAACGTCACTGCCACAGTGACCCTGATCGGACAGGCAGCGCAGAATTACGCCCTGGAGCAGAGCAGCTTCCCTACTACTGGCAGCATCACCAAGGCCGCTGCGCCTGACTTCACCAAGGAAACTGCGCTCGCCATTATAAACGGCTACAAAAAGACCTACACTGTGACGCTCCCCACCCTGCCCACGCCGGAAAAGCCCAAAGAGTATGGTGCACCCACCTATGAGCTGGGCGAGATCAAACTCAATGACGGCTACTACACCGGCGGCGCGAAGGTGGAAAACGGCGAGCTGACCCTGCCCATTCAGAAAAATGACGTGAAAACCACCGGCTCTGTGGGTACAGCGACCGTGGTAATCAAGAGCACAAACTATGAGGACATCACTCTGACTGTCAAGGTCAACGCGGCGAACAAGATCGAGCCCACGCCGGGCGGCGAAATCACCGCAACGCCGATTACCTACGGCGATACACTGAGCAACAGCAAAATTTCGGGCAAGATGAAAGACCCCGACACAGGAATAGAGGTCAAGGGCACCTTTGCGTGGCCGTATCCAAACGATAAACCCAAACAAACCGGCGATTACAAAATCTCTTGGATATTCACCCCGGACGAATCCTACGGCGGCATTTACGCAGCCGTAACCGACCCCGTGAAAGTCTACGTCGCCCCCAAGTCCATCGAGGGCGCAACCATCACGCTGGAAAAAGACGAATTCGCGTACAAGGCGGCGGAACAATCGCCGAAGATCACCCGCGTGACGCTGGAAGGCTGGTCTGAAACCATCACCTACCGTATTGTAAGCGGCGACAAGGCCACCAATGCCAATGACAGCATTCCCCTGACCATCGAAGGTACCGGCAACTACACCGGAACTGCCACGGTCGAGTGGAAAATCACGCCAAAAACCGTGACGCCCACGATTGAAGTCGCGTCCTGCACCTACACCGGCGATGCGCTGAAGCCGACCGTCACCGTTAAGGACGACATCGGCAACATCATCGACCAGAAGGAGTACGAGATTTTCTACAGCAACAATACCAATGCCGGTACTGCGACTGTGACCATCAAGGACGCTGACGGCGGCAACTATGTTCTCAGCGAGGCCAGCAAGACCTTCGAGATCACCAAGGCTGCCGCACCCACGGCAGCGGCTGGCTCGCTGACCATCACCAACGGTCTGCACAAGACTTATTCCCTTGACCTCTCGACGCTGCTGCCGAAGCTGACGGCTCCCTGTGACTACGGCACGATCGCCTATGACAAGAAGGTGGATACCACTCTGGGCAGTGGCACCTTTGTTACCCTTGTAAACGGCAAGACCGGTGAGTTGACGCTGGAAGCAAACAGAAGCGCCACGGACGAAGGACAATTCGGCGCGATCACTGTTACAATCTCCACGAGCAACTATCAGGATATCACCCTGACCATCCACGTCAGCGCGAAGAACAGGATCACTCCCACCGGCACACCGACGCTGAGCAAGAACGCCATCACCTACGGCAACGCCCTGAATACCATCGCTCTCTCCGGCAAGCTCCATGATAATGTCAACAACGTGGATGTCGATGGAACCTTTGAATGGGTGGACGGCACGCATATACCCGTGGTTGGGAACGGTACCTATGCAGCCGAGTGGATTTTCGAACCGACTGACACTGAGAAGTATTTAACGGTTTCGGGAAGATCGAATATCACTGTCGAAAAGGCTCAACAGTACGGCAAGGTCAGCATGGCAGGCTATACTTACGGTCAAGCGCCCAGCACACCGACCTTGACAGACCGGACTGGTGACGCGAATGCTCAAGTGACCTACAGTTATGCCGCGGCGGGCAACGGCTCTGTTCAGACGTGGGATATTCAGAATCCGCCCGCGCTGAACGCCGGTACCTACCGTATGTACGCCAGCATTGGTGATACGGATAACTACTACGGATTTGAAGCTGTGCATTGTGAATTTGTGGTAGCGAAGGCAACACCGACCTACACAAAGCCCACCGACCTGACGGCAAAATACGGTCAGACGCTGGCGGATGTGACGCTGCCGGACGGCTGGAGTTGGACGGATAGCAGCGAATCTGTGGGCGGCGCTTCGACTGCCGCCAAGACCTTCCAGGCAAAGTTCACTCCGAAGGACACCGAAAACTACAACACAGTGGAGAACATCGGGCTTGAAGTCATGGTGAACAAGGCGGATGGCGGCAGCCTCAAAACGGTCGAGCTGGAGCAGAAGTACACGGACGCCTCGGATCACACCTACACGCCGGACTGGTCGGAGATTCCCACCGGGCAGACGTGGAGCTATAACAGCGAATACAGCGTCAGCAACGGCTCGAAGGCTACGCTTACCAAGCAGGATTTCGCGGCGGACGGCAGTTTGCTGACCTATGCGATCTCCGGCGGCAAGGCGGGTGACAAGATCACCATCACCCTGAAATCCTCCTGCAACAACTACGAGGATTTCACCATCACCCTGACTATCACCCTGACAGAAAAGGACGATCAGCAGGCACTGCGCATTACCGGCGGAACCACCGTGGTCTATGGCCAGACCCTGCAGCTGGGCACCACCGGCGGCTCCGGCACCGGGGCTGTGACCTACGCTGTGACCAACGGCACCGGCGAGGCAACCATTGACGCCACCGGCAAGCTGACTCCCGTCAAGGTTGGTACCGTAAAGGTAAAGGTCACCAAGGCGGCGGATGCAAGCTTCAACGAAGCGACCAGCACAGAGGTGGAGATCACCATCACCAGAGCGACCCCCACCGGCGCACCCAAGTACACCGCTATCACCACCAGCGGCAAGACGCTGGCAGACGCCGGCTTGACCGTTACCGGCAGCACGCTGAACCCCAATGCCGGCACGCTGGTGTGGGTGGATAACGCAGGCAATGTCCTGCCCGGTACCACCGCTGTGGCGGCCAATACCACCTACAAGTGGCTCTTCACTCCCACCGACGCCAACTACACGACGCTGACCGGCTCCATTGAGCTGTATCACAAGTCCAGCAGCAGCGGCGGTTGGTACTACACCTACTACACCATTAAGGCAACGGCCGGCACGAACGGCTCCATCTCTCCCTCCGGCTGGACCTCCGTCCGTGACGGATGGGATCAGACCTTCACCATCACCCCGGATAAGGGCTACGCCGTAGCCAAGGTGCTGGTGGACGGCAAGAGCGTGGGTGCTGTGAAGTCCTACACCTTCAAGAATGTCACGAAGGATCACACCATCGAAGCCATCTTCATGAAGTCCAACGGCAACCCCCAGACCGGCGTATTCGTCGATGTAACGGAAGGCAGCTACTATGAGGAAGCGATTGATTGGGCAGTGGAGAAGGGCGTCACCAACGGCGTGAGCAGTAATATGTTCGCTCCCAACGATCCCTGCACCCGCGCGCAGATCGTCACCTTCCTGTGGCGTGCGGCCGGTTCTCCCGCCCCCAAGAGCATGAGCAGCTTCACGGATGTTCCCGCTGACGCCTTCTATGCCAAGGCTGTTGCCTGGGCGGTCGAAAACGGCATCACCAGCGGCACAGGCGAGGGCAAGTTCAGCCCCAATTCTACCTGCACCCGTGCGCAGGCGGTGACCTTCCTCTATCGTGCCTCCGGCAGCCCCGCAGTCAGCGGCAGCGCCGAGTTCAGCGATGTGGCAACCAACGCCTATTATGCCGACGCAGTGGCATGGGCAGCGAAGAAGGGCATCACCACCGGCATCGGCGGCGGACTGTTCGGCTCCGACAACGATTGTACCCGCGGTCAGATCGTGACCTTCCTCTGGAGGGCCATGGCTGAGTAAATCAAGCAGCTGCCAGATCATCCATACGCTGGCATAATTCCACAACAGGCAAAGGACAGCGCGGCGGACGGTCAACAACACCGGCCTCCGCGCTGTTCCTTTTTCGCCACAGGAAACTCTGTACGCCATTCACAACCCATGAGCCATGCCGCCTTCCCACGCGGCAGGAGAAAACAATATGAAAAAGATCACTCGATTTCTGTTTTGCACCTTCGTCGCCATTATGCTGATGGGGACGGCAATCAGTGCCACCGCTTGTCATCAGAAGGAGGAGTATCCCAGCGTACCCGAAGTGACCGAGCCACAGCCCACCGGCGAGATCATCCCCACCGTGGATCGGCAAAAGGAGCTGGAGGACGCAAGGAAGAAATACGCCGACGCCGTGGCGTGGCTGTATATGCCCGGTGCCGAGGTGGACGACCCCGTGGTGCAGGCGAAGGACAACGCTTACTACCTGCAAAAGGACGAGAACGGAAACTACAGCGAATGGGGCTGCTACTACGCCCACTGTGACAACCGTTTGAGCAGCCGGAGCAAGCTGGACAGGAATACCGTCATCTTCGGTCACTCCGCCAGCAACTGTGACCCAGACGGGCCAAAGCTCACGAAGCTCCATCGGTATATGGATGCGGACTATGTGAAGGAGAACCCGTATATCTACCTTTCGGTGAAGGGCGAGAATATGGTCTTCCAGATCACGGCCTGCTTCATCACGGATATTGACTTTGATTACATCGCTCCCGACCCCACGGGTGAGGAGCTGACAGACTTCTTTGAGCAAGTGGCAAGGAAGAACTGGCTGGAATTTGACGGTGTAACCTTCGGCGAGGAGGACACCGTGCTAACCCTTTCCACCTGCTGCCGGAAGTACGATGAGTACAATACCGGCAACCAGCGGCTCGTCCTCATGGCGAAGCTGCTGCCGGAGGGTGCTATAGCGCAGGACTTCACCGTGCGCCTTGCTCCAGAACCGGAGATGCCTTAAAAAGACCAAAACGGAATACGATACCCCCCTGAAAAAGATCCGGCAGGCGTTCGACTGCAGGCGGTGCGGCGGTCATAAGGGCTGACGCACCCCCTGTCCAAGCTAACGGAACAACCATCATGTCGAAAGCGGGAGAGATTGCTGTATCGCAATCTCTCCTTTTTTCTGCCGTGATCTCCCGGCTTATCCGTAGGCGCCTCACTTGCACGGCAATGAAAAAACATTGGCTCAATGCCAGGACAGGCGGTTTTTATGGGGTATCCTCACATCCGCGGTACTGTCGTCGCTGCCGAATGGCAGCCTTCCTTCATTCACCTATGGCCGGGCATCGGATGCCCTGACTTTTTGCGGCCTTTTGAGGATACCCCGCCTCCGTCCGCCATTATTACCCTCGAATATCCTTATGCTCACAGCGGTGTCGCTGTGGGCTTTTTTGCGCCCTGTGCGCGCCCCCGCTGCCGTAGCCCTCCACCCGTTTCTGAGATTTGCAGCCAACCAAATTTTAGAATACGGAGGAACCATATATGGGCTTTAATTACGCGGCAGAAAAGAAGAAGTTTGAAACGCTGTGGGCAAGACTCCGGCGTGAGTATAGGGCGGCCGGGATGTCCGATACCGCCATCCAGAAGATGCATGACTTCGATTGGGAGGTATTCAAACAGGAGAGAATCTATCGCCTTCATACGCAGGACTTGGGCATCGGTATCTTTGACGAGCCTTCCGCCGATCAGGAGGACAAGTCCGCATTGATGAAAAAGTTTCTGGAATCGGTCAGCCGCTGGGACGATTACACGACGGCGTCAAGGTACGGCTGGATCGAAGAAGTCGATGATCCGTCGATCTACAAGCAGCTTCAAGCATTGAGGAAGGCAGACCTTGAGCTCTTGACCCTCATTGCAGTGGATGGGTTTTCTCAAACGGAGATTGCAGCCGTTTTGGGGTGCTCCCCGCAGAACATTTTTGGGCGTCTTAAAAAAATACGAAAAATTTTTCAAAAGTGATTGAAAAAATCGCGTTCTCGCTGCCTACCACATGAGGGGATCTTTTTCATGATCCCTCTGAACCTTGAAAAACACCGCCCAGGCGGTCATATCCGGTGACTGGAATACCTTTGCTGACGGCGCGAGCGTCAGACCGGGTGCGCGAGGACCACCTGTGCGGAGCATGATCCGCATATTAGGACGGCCAATGGAAGGTGCGGAGCGATACCCACCCAGGTCAAATGCGGCTTTGGCAGGCTGCTTCGCCATGACCCCGTCAGCTTACAATGATACTCCTGTACGCAGCTTCGAGAGAACCTCGGAGGGGTGAAACTCCCGTGACGCGCGCCAGCGCGGTTCCAGCCGCCGCCCTTGCCTGGGGAAGTAGTGTCGAATACAGGCAGCAACGCAAGAGCAAGAAGGCCGCTCCGCAGGGAGCAGTTCCGCCCTGATACGGAGCGGCCTTTTCTGCTTTGCGGCAGAAGTATGGGGATCGTCCACCTCCTCTTTTTTCCCGCCATCCTTTCTCTTCTCTCTTTCAATCCTCTGAACGGCCTGCATTCCCCCCCTCCTTATCCCCTGGACGATCCTCATATTTGTGCCGTAAGGCAAAATCCAGAAAAAGAGGTACCGATATGGATCAGAATGTCAATTATTACGGCATCATCCTTCTGCTGCGCCAGCTTCGGGAAAGCGGCAGCTTCAGCGAAAAGGAGCTGCGGAGGGTGGCGGCACGGATCGCCGCGGACAGCGGCGCGGACATCATGATTTCTCTCTGATTTCCTTCATCTTTCAGTAGCTTTCTGAACAAGGTTGTGGTAGTGTTTGTGTTGCAAAAAAGGAGGTGAGCAGGCATGGCGGAAAAGCATCTGACAGACGGCACAACGGCGCTGGCAGCGCAGCCCCGCGTCATCAAGATCGAGGCGGCGGAGAAGCCGGAAAACGCGCGGCTGCGGGTAGCGGCCTATACCCGCGTCAGCTCGGACTCCGATGACCAGCTCAACTCCTTCGCGGCGCAAAACCGCTACTACGCCGAGCTGATCTCCGGCAAGGCTGAATGGCGCATGGTGGATATCTACGCCGACGAGGGCATCACAGGCACCTCCGCCGCAAAGCGGGAGGACTTCCAACGCATGATGGCGGACTGCCGCAGAGGACTCATCGACCAGATCCTCGTCAAATCCATCTCCCGCTTCGCCCGGAACACAAAGGACTGTCTGGAGGCAGTGCGGGAGCTGAAGGAGCTGGGCGTCAATGTCCGCTTCGAGCGCGAGGGCATCGACACCGCCAATGTGAGCAGCGAGCTCATCACCGCCATCTACGCCGCCTTCGCCCAAAAGGAGAGCGAATCCATCTCCGGCAATATGCGCTGGAGCTATCAGCGCAGGATGGAAAGCGGCGAGTTCAACACCTGCCGCGCCCCCTGGGGCTTCCGGCTGGACGGGAAAAGCCTTGCCGTCCACGAGGAGGAGGCCGAGATCGTGCGGCGTATCTTCCTCGAATACCTCTCCGGCAGGAATCCGCGGGAGATCGCGGAAATCCTGAACGCCGAGGATACATCGGGACGGATATGGAAATACAAGGCTGTGGATTACATCCTACAAAATGAGCGTTATGCAGGCAACGCCCTGCTGCAAAAGCGATACACGACCGCCACCCTCCCCAAGCGGCAGAAGATCAACCGCGGGGAGCGCGAAATGTACTATGTGGCGGATAGCAACGATGCCATTATTCCACAGGAGCTATTCGACCGCGCAAAAGAACTGCGGCAAAGACGCAGCGTCGGGCAGGCGGTCACTCATGGAAGGCTCTGCGTCCGGATGCGCTGCTCCTGCGGCTCCCGCATCCGGGCAAAGCGGGTCAATGGCAGATGGTACTGGTGTTGCTGCCGACACGATGAAAAAGGCGACTGCACCATCAAGCCCGTGCCGGAAGCGCAGACGGATGAAGCCTTCTGCCGTCTCTTCTATAAGCTCAAGCATCAGAGCCTCCCCATTCTGGAGCGGATGCTCGAAACCCTCCGGACGATCCGTGATTGCAGGCTGCTCTGGAGCGAGGACATTGTTTCCCTCAACAAAAAAATATCCGAACTCTCCAGTCAGAATCAAACGCTGGCCTTCCTCAAGCAAAACGGCCTCGTTGATCCTGACATTTTTATATCCAAAAGCAACGAACTGACCCGCCAGCTCCGGCAGGCCAAGCTGGACAAAGAGAAACTTATGGCTGCCGAGGGGGATGCCACCGCCCAGCGGACGCGGGAGCTGATAGCCCTGCTGGAGGATGGGCCGGACTTCCTCGACCGCCCAGACACAGAGCTGTGCGGCGCGCTCGTTGCGGAGATCATCGTGGAGAGCAACGACACCCTCCGCTTCCGCCTGCATAACGGGCTGGAGCTGCGGGAATCCATTGAGAGGACGGTGCGATAATGGGAAACCGAAAGCAGCCCTTCGGCTACCGTATGACGCTGGGCGAGATCACGATCCTGCCGGAGGAGGCGGAGCTGGTGCGGTTTATCTTCCAAGGCTACAGCACGGGAGCTACGCTGGGTGAGCTGACCAAGGCACTCTGCCGACAGGAGATCCCCTACTATGAGGGGCGGACATGGAACAAAAACATGGTCTCCCGTATTTTAGAGGACAGCCGCTATGTCGGCGAGAAAGGCTATCCGGTGCTCATCGAGCCGGAGCATCTCCGCGCGGCAGCGAAAAAGAGAACGGCAAGAGCCCGCCCGCCGCAGAAAACGCCCGCGCAGAAGGCCCTGCGGCGGCTGTGCGGTGCGCCGCCCTCCGAGCGGGTGGAGAAGATCGTCGCCGACCTGCTCAACGAGCTCATACGCTGCCCCGACCGTGTCCAGCCATCGGCATCCCAAGTGGTCGGCACTGCCTGCGGAAAAACACGGGAGGCGCTGACCTCCGCGCTGGAGCGGCAGTCCATCGATGAGGACAACGCCAGAGCGCTGCTCCTTCAACTGGCGGCAGAGCAGTACGACGCTATTGGAAACACGGAATACGAAACTGTGCGGCTGCGGCGGCTGCTCACCGGCCGCAAGCCCATAACGGAGCCGGATGCGGAGCTGCTGCAAAGCACGGTGTCAAAGGTGCGTGTGACGAACAACTGCGTGACCGTGACGCTGAAGAACGGACAGGCCATAGAGAGGAGAGATCAGCTGTGAACGAAACCGCCCCAAGAGTCATTAAGATCCCCGCAAAGCCGGAGTCGGTCCTGCAAGCGGAGCTGCAAAGACAGCTCCGAGTCGCCGCCTACTGCCGGGTCTCCACCAAGGAGGAGGATCAGGCAAACAGCTACGAGGTGCAAAAGGAATACTACACCGACAAGATCATGTCCAACCCCGCCTGGACCATGGCGGGCGTCTTCGCCGACAAGGGCATCACCGGCACCTCGGTGAAAAAGCGCGAGGACTTCATGCGTATGATCCGCCACTGCCGCCAGAGGAAGATAGACGTCGTCCTCACCAAATCGGTCTCCCGCTTCGCCCGCAACACGGTGGACTGCCTCTACTACACACGGGCACTCAAGGAGCTGGGCATCGCCGTCATCTTTGAAAAGGAGAACATCAATTCGCTGGAGGAGGACAGCGAGCTGCGCATCACACTCTCCGGCGCCTTCGCGCAGTCCGAGAGCGAATCCATCTCCGCCAATGTCACATGGGGGAAACGCCGCGCTATGGAGAGCGGAAAGGCGACCATCCAGTACAAATACCTCTACGGCTACCGCAGGGGTGCGGACGATAAACCGGAGATCATCCCGGAGGAGGCGGAGGTCGTCCGCTGGATCTACGAGCGATACCTCGCCGGGGCCAGCACACGGATGCTGCGGGACGAGCTGCATGAGCAGGGCGTGATATATTCCGAAAAGTCACCGCAATGGACGCTGCCTCATATCAAGAGCATCCTGCGGAATGAGAAATACTGCGGCGATGTGCTGATGCAGAAGACCTTTCAGCAGGATGTCATCAACCGCAAGGTCATCAAAAACACAGGGCAGCTCCCCATGTACCTCATAGAGAACCACCACGAGGGCATCGTCAGCCGTGAGAAGTACAACGCGGTGCAGGCGGAGATGGCGCGGCGCAAGGCGGCAAAAAGCCCCTCTAAGAGAGCCTCCACCGGTCTTGCCGCCTACACCAGCCGCTACGCACTCTCAGACCGTCTGGTGTGCGGCGAGTGCGGAACGCTGTACCGCCGCTGCACATGGACGCGCCCCGATGGAAAGCGCGTCGTGTGGCGCTGTGTGAGCCGTCTGGACTATGGCAAGAAATACTGCCACAGCTCGCCCACGCTGGACGAGGTGCCGCTCCAGCAGGCGATCATAGCCGCCCTCAACACCGTCCTGCCGGACTTGGATGGCCGCATCCGCCAAATCACGGAGGCGTTGGAGGTGGAGGTCATCCCGTTCCCTGGCAGCGGCATGAGCCTTGGTGACATCGACCGCAGACTGACGGAGCTGGAGGCACAGTTCCAAAGGCTGCTGGAAAAGGCGGCGGATGATCCCATCGCCTATGGGGATCAGTTCATGGAGATATTGGACGAGCAGACCGCGCTAAAGGAACTGCGGGTCTCTATCCTTGCCGAGAATAAGGAACACGCCGAAGCGGATCGGCGCATCAGGGATGCCGCGGGGATGCTGGAAAACGCCGTGCCCCACATCGCGGAATGGGACGAGAGTGCCGTCCGACAGCTGGTGGCGCAGGTGAAGGTGCTGTCCAAAAACGAGATCAGCGTGACGCTCAAGAGCGGCATCGAGATCCGCCAGAGCATATCAAACTAAGATAGGAGATGGAAAAATGGTATTTGTGACCGGTGACCTCCACGGAAATTTTGAGCGATTCAAACCAAAATACTTTCCCGAACAGGCGCGGATGACAAAGCAGGACATTATGATCTGTGCCGGTGACTTCGGCGGCGTGTGGTTTGGTAACAGCCGCGACGATGAAACGCTGGACTGGCTGGAACACCTGCCCTTCACGCTTGCCTTCGTCTGCGGCAACCATGAAAACTATGATGCACTGGAGCGTTACCCTGTGGCGGAGTGGCACGGCGGCAAGGTTCATCGCGTTCGGTCTCATGTGCTGCACCTGATGCGCGGTCAGATCTTCGAGCTGGAGAGTTACCGCTTCTTTACGATGGGCGGTGCCAAAAGCCACGACATCGAGGATGGGATTCTGGAGCCGGATGCCCCGGATTTTGAGCAAAGGCTCACGATGCTCCAGCGCAAGCCCAGAGCGAGGTACCGCGTCAACCATATCTCGTGGTGGGCACAAGAACTGCCCTCCGATGAGGAATATGCCGAGGCACGGCGAAACCTTAACGCGGTCGGCTGGCAGGTGGACTACATCATCACCCACTGCGCTCCCACCAGCATCGCCCTCATGGGGAGCCGCCACAACGAGGCGGACCGGCTCACAGACTTCCTACAGGAGGTACGGGAAAGAGCAAAATACCACTACTGGCTGTTCGGCCATTATCACGACAACCGAGCCATTGATGAAAAGCACATCCTGCTGTGGGAGCAGATTGTGCGGATCATCTGAAGCAGGTCAAAGCAGAGAAAAACACGGCTGAGTCACCGTGCTTTTCTCTGCTTTGAGCGTTGATCAGGCGCGCCGCGCCGGAAAGGAGAAGCTATGAATATCCGCAAGCCCACAGATTACACCACCCTGTTCGCCGCGCTGGACGCCGCTGTTGCGGCGCAGCTCCCGCAGATGGAGCTGTACTGCGAGATTGGCAGAGTGGTCAGCGGCAGGGGCGAAAAAGGCGCAGCTGTTGCGGCGTCGGAATACCTGCAAGCGGCCTATCCTGCGGTCGATGGCTTCTCGCCCCGCAATGTGCGCCGGATGCGGGGCTTCTACCGGATGTACGGCGACACGCCGGAATTGCTGGCGGAGGCAATGCGTCTGAACTGGACACAGAATGTGGTCATCATGGAGGCCGGATTGACCATGGCCGAGAGGTGTTGGTACATTCGGAAGGTCGCTGAAAGCGGCTTATCCAAAACGGAGCTGCTGCGGATGATTGAGAGAGCCGAACATTCGGAAATTGCTCTTGGCGAAAGCGTGGATACCTGCTATACTGTAGAAAATGATGAGTTTTCGGAGAAGAACCAGTATGAAGAATATCCTGTTTATCTGCCATGGCAATATCTGCCGCAGCCCCATGGCCGAGTTCGTGATGAAGGACTTGGTGAAGAAGGCTGGGCTGGCGTCACAATTCCATATCGAGTCAGCGGCCACCAGCCGGGAGGAGATCGGCAACCCGGTCTATCCTCCGGCACGGCGCAAGCTGGCGGAGCACGGGATCTCCTGCGACGGCCATGTGGCGCGGCAGCTCACCAATCAGGACTACGACAAGTACGACCTGCTGATCGGCATGGACGGCGCGAACCTGCGGAATATGCACCGCATCTGCGGCGGCGACTTTGCAGGCAAGCTACACCTCCTGATGGACTATACCGACCACCCCCGCGATGTTGCCGACCCGTGGTACACCGAGGACTTTGAGTCGACTTGGCGGGATGTGCTGGAGGGCTGCCAGGGATTGCTGAGAGAATTGTTGCAGGAGTGAGGTGAACAGAATGGCACAGAACGATAAGATCCAGCTATTCGAGGACAAGCGCATTCGTACTGCGTGGGACGAGGAAAAGGAAGAATGGTACTTTTCCATCGTTGATGTGGTGGCTGTTCTAACCGACCAGCCAGACCAACGCGGCGCAAGTAACTATTGGGCGAAACTGAAGCAGCGTTTGAAAGAAGAAGGCGCAGATCAGTTGCTGACAAATTGTCAGCAACTGAAAATGAAGTCGCCCAAGGATGGAAAACGCTACAATACCGATGTGGCAGACACGGAGCAGCTCCTCCGTATCGTCCAATCCATTCCCTCGCCAAAAGCAGAACCGTTTCGAGCCTGGTTAGCACAGGTTGGCCGGGAGCGCATTGAGGAAACCATAGACCCGGAGTTGACCATCGAGCGGGCGTTGGAAACCTATCTCAAAAAGGGGTACACCCGCGAATGGATCAACCAGCGGCTGCAAGCCATTCAGGTCCGTAAGGAACTGACAGACGAGTGGGACGCCCGCGGCGTTCAGAAGGGCGTGGAGTACGCCATCCTCACCGATGAGATCTCCCGCGCGTGGTCGGGGATGTCCACCCGCCAGTACAAAAATCTGAAGGGATTGAAAAAGGAAAACCTTCGTGATAACATGACCACGCTGGAGCTGGTGCTGAATATGTTGGCAGAAGCCACCACCACACAGTTTTCAAAGGATCGAAAGCCCTCGACCTTCCAAGAGAATCTGGAAGTTGCTAAAGCTGGCGGACAGGTTGCTGGGCGAACGAGGAAAGACATTGAGTCACAGTCCAATACGCCGGTCATCTCCCCGAAGAACGCCGCGCAGCTCAATCAAGTCGTGACTGACCTTCTGGAAGGGGCAGCCGCGGATATGAGCGAGATGCCAGAAGAAAAATAGCGTTTTCGCATAACCATTTTTCATGTGACCAGTTGGCAGCTTCTGAAAGCACCCATTAAAAAAGTTTGTGAAAAGTCAAAAAAGAACGGAGAATTCCGACTTGCACATGGCATTTTTGAGCCGGGGGTTCAAAAATCTACAGTGGTACAGCATGACAACCAAAGCTCCCGAAACACCTGTGTTTCGGGAGCTTTTTTATGCCCAAAAACAGGTTTTAGCCTTATTTTTAGCCTTATTGGGTCAACCGACGGAAACTGTACGGATAAAACGTTCCATGCGGTCGGCACTTTCGCGCTTCATTTGGTCGGTCACATGACCATAGACGTCCAGCGTAAAGGCCGCTGTGGCGTGGCCCAAGTTCCCTTGCACCGTCTTGATGTCGTCCCCGGCGCGGATCGCGGCGACTGCGTAGGAGTGACGCAGGTCGTGGAAACGGGCATCAGTCAACGCGGCGATTCAAATCCGGATGTCACCTCCAGAAGAAAACCACCCTGTCGGGTGGTTTTCTTCTTTTGCCTCCGCGGGCGGCAATGTGTGTTTTATAGAGGTGGGATTCTACCCTGCTCTGATGCTTTGTCTCCGGCGGCCCCATTTCTTTCAGCAGCGGAAGAAATGGGCGCGGCCGCGCGATGAGGACAGCACATCTCTCCCGAAAAATCCTGTTCACAAAACGTTTACACTTTTGGTCAAAGAAAGTCAAAAAACGCTATTGACAAAAGTGCGAAGCGTGCTATACTATAGCCAAAGGTCAAAGAAAGGCAAAGTCAAAATAGATTTTGCAGAAAGGTGGAAGGCAAGCATGGGTATCTCCGATCTCATCGCCGGATTCATCCAGCAGGAGCTGGACGAGGCCGGCGGCGCGCTGGAGCTCCAGCGCAGCGATCTGGCGCAGCGGTTCAACTGCGTGCCCAGCCAGATCAACTACGTCATGTCCACCCGCTTCTCCCCTGAGCACGGCTACATCGTGGAGTCGCGGCGGGGCGGCGGCGGCTACATCCGCATCACGCGGGTGCAGGTGGACCGGCAGACACTGCTGATGCACGTTATCAACACCATCGGCGATACGCTGGACTACGCCAGCGCCCGGGCCATCACCCAGAACCTGGTGGACTCCGAAGCCATCAGCCGTGAGCTGGGCCAGTCCATGCTGGCTGCCACCGGCGAGCGGGCCCTGCGCAGCGTCCCCAAGGAACAGCGCAGCGGACTGCGGGCCGATATTTTCAAACAGATCCTGATCCATTCAGTCTGATTTTTCAGCAAGGAGGTTACGATTATGAGATGTGATCGTTGTGGAAAGAACGAGGCAACGTTCTACTATAAGAGCAATATCAACGGCAAGGTGACGCAGGTACACCTGTGTCCCCAGTGCGCCGAGGAGCTGGGCTACACCGACTCCTTCCGCTCCGCCGGTATGACCGGCGGCCTGTTCGGAGATTTCTTCTCCCGTCCCTTCGGGATGCTGGAGCCGTTCTTCAGCGGGCTGGGCTCCCGCATGCTCACCGAGTTCCCTGAACCGGTGGATGTGCTGGGGCAGGCGCGGGAGAGCACACCGGCCCAGGAGGACACCGGCGACCTGCTGCCCAGGGACGAGCAGGATGCCCTGACCCGGCAGCGCAAGCGCAACGCGCTGCAGACCCAGCTGAATCTGGCAGTGCAGGAGGAACGCTTCGAGGAAGCGGCCAAGCTGCGGGATGAGCTGAAGGCGCTGGAAAAGTAAGCCCGGCGCGGAACACGACAGTAAGAGAGGAAGTGCTTATTTATGAGCGAGAATAAATTCACCCCCCGGGCCGAGGAGGCCCTGCGTCTGAGTCAGGAAGCGGCGGAGGAGATGGGCCACGGCTACGTGGGCTCCGAGCATCTGCTGCTGGGCCTGATCCGCGAGGAGGAGGGCATCGCCCACCGCGTGCTGGCGGAGTATGGCGTCACCGACGAGATGGTGTGCTCCGTGCTGCAGCGCAGCGTGGGCAAGGGGATGTCCGGCACCGCGCCCAGTCAGGGGCTGACTCCCCGCGCCAAGAGCGTGGTGGAGCTGGCTGTGTCCGAGTCCGCCCGCATGGGCAGCAGCTACATCGGCACGGAGCACCTGCTGATGGGCATCCTGCGCGAGGGCGGCAACATGGCTCTGCGCATCCTGCGCACCATGGGTGTGGATCCCAATAAGATGTACAGCAGCATCGTCAAGAAGCTGCATGATACCCCTCACGCAGCCGCCGGCGGTGCGGCCGCCGCCAACCGTGAGGGCGATAAGAAGAACAAGACGCTGGCCGAGTTCGCCCGCGACCTTACCGAGGCGGCGCGGTCCGGCAAGCTGGACCCCGTGATCGGCCGCGACAAGGAGATCCAGCGGGTCATCCAGATCCTGTCCCGCCGCACCAAGAACAACCCTGTTCTGATCGGTGAGCCCGGCGTGGGCAAGACCGCCATCGCCGAGGGGCTGGCCGAGCGCATCGCCTCCGGCGACGTGCCCGAGGAGCTGCTGGACAAGAAGCTCCTGTCCCTGGACCTCAGCGGCATGGTGGCAGGCACCAAGTACCGCGGCGAGTTTGAGGAGCGCATCAAGAACACCCTGGCCGAGGTGAAGAAGGCCGGCAACGTCATTCTGTTCATCGATGAGCTGCACACCATCGTGGGCGCAGGCTCCGCCGAGGGCGCCGTGGACGCCGCCAACATTATCAAGCCGGCACTGGGCCGCGGGGAGATCCGCGTCATCGGCGCCACCACCCTCAACGAGTACCGCAAGTATATTGAAAAGGACGCCGCGCTGGAGCGCCGGTTCCAGCCTGTCACCGTAGGCGAGCCTACGCCGGAGGCCACGCTGGAGATCCTGAAGGGTCTGCGCGACAAGTACGAGGCGCACCATAAGCTGACCATCACCGACGAGGCGCTGGAGGCTGCTGTGCAGCTGTCCAAGCGGTATATCGGCGACCGGTTCCTGCCGGACAAGGCCATCGACCTGATGGATGAGGCCGCGTCCCAGGTGCGCATGACCGCTGAAGCCTCCTCCCCCGACCTGAAGGCGCTGGAGGAGAAGATCGCGGCGCTGCACCGCGAGAAATCCGAAGCCGTGACGGCACAGGACTTTGAGAAGGCCGCGCAGCTGCGTGACATCGAGAAGGACTATCAGGAGCAGGTGGAGATCGAGCGGGACAACTGGCGCAAGCAGATGGCCCAGAACCGCGGCAGCGTCACCGCTGACGACGTGGCCAAGGTGGTGGCCGGCTGGACCGGCATCCCCGTCACCCGTCTCACCGAGGACGAGAGCATGCGCCTGCTGAAGCTGGAGGAGAAGCTCCACCAGCGTGTGGTAGGTCAGGACGAGGCCGTCAACGCGGTGGCCAAGGCCATCCGCCGCAGCCGTGTGGGTCTGAAGGACCCCAAGCGGCCCATTGGTTCGTTCCTGTTCCTGGGCCCCACCGGCGTGGGCAAGACCGAGCTGTGCAAGACGCTGGCCGAGGCCATGTTCGGCGACGAGAACGCCATGGTGCGTATCGACATGTCCGAGTACATGGAGAAGCACACGGTGTCCCGTCTGGTCGGCTCGCCTCCCGGCTACGTGGGCCACGAGGAGGGCGGCCAGCTCACCGAGAAGGTGCGCAGGAAGCCGTACTCCGTGGTGCTGTTCGATGAGATTGAAAAGGCCCACGAGGATGTGTGGAACATCCTGCTGCAGATCCTGGAGGACGGCATCGTCACCGACTCCCAGGGCCGGAAGGTGGACTTCAAGAATACCATTATCGTCATGACCTCCAATGTAGGCGCCAAGAACATCACCGCCGACGCGGCGCGCCTTGGCTTCGACGGCAGTGAGAAGGGCGAGAAGGAGTCCGAGGAGGTGCGGTTCAGCCGCATCCGCGACGCCGTGATGGCCGACCTGAAGCGGACGTTCCGCCCCGAGTTCCTGAACCGTATCGACGAGATCATCGTGTTCCGTCAGCTGACGGAGGACAACATCCGCCAGATCGCCCGCCGTATGCTGGACGTTACCGGCGCGCGCATGGCCCAGCAGGGCATCACGCTGGCAGCGGACGACGACGCCGTGGCTGAGCTGGCCCGGGACGGCTTCGATCCCCAGTACGGTGCGCGGCCCCTGCGCCGTGCCATCCAGAACATGGTGGAGGATGCTGTGGCCGAGAAAATGCTGGAGGGCGAGCTGAAGTCCGGCGACACCGCACACGTGCGGCTGCGGGACGGCAAGGTGGTCATCGAGAAGTAAACAAAAAGAGTGCCTGACGGATTCCTCCGCAGAGCTCCATATCTGTATAAAACCTCCTATTGCTCTGGTAATGTGGTTGCCAACCCTTTACCAGTATACCGCAATAGGAGGTTTTACTTATGAGGGGCCGGAATCGTTCATGCCCCGGGCGCCCTGTATCCAACAGGAATTCGGTGTGAAGAATTCTGACGCGGCGGTGAAGCCGTCGATCGCCCCCTACCGCTCCAGCACCGGCAGAAGTACCTGTGTGATGAACTTTGCGGGGTCCTTGTGCTGGGGCGGACCCTCCAGATAAATACGGCGGATCGTGCCCGCAGGCGTAAGCCCCTGTTCCCGTGCGCTGGTCAGGAGCTGCTTCACCACCGCAGGCAGCTGCTCATACGCACCGTGGTGGTAGAGACTGAGGGCCGGCGCTGCCGGCAGGGTCTCCACGTACTCCCCCCGGCTCTCCGGCGGGATAGCCACGCAGAACGCCACCTGATCCGGTTTGTCGATGGGCGACTCCACCAGGTACATCCGGTGGGAGATGTCTGTGCCGTAGAGCCGCATCCCCTCCAGCGCAGTGCTGCGGAGCAGCGTCGTCCGCTCCGCCACGGTGGCCGCCGCGCACACGCGGCGATAGACGGTCTGCGGCAGCAGTCGGATCAGCTTCACCTGCGGCGGCTCCGCGCCGGACCGCTCCCGCAGGCTCTCGATATGCCGGTCCAGCTCATCCCGCTGCGCCTCCAGCCGCCGGATCAGCGGCGCCAGCGCGAAGTCGCCGTCAAAATATCCGAGGACGTCGCTGAGGGACAGTCCCAGGTTCTGCAGGATGCGGATGGTCCGGAGCTTGACGAAGGTATCAATGGTATAGTAGCGGTTTCCCGTGGCGCCGTCCTTGACATCCGGCCGGATCAGCCCGAATTCCTCGTAGTAGAGGATGGCGCGGCGTGTGATGTTCAGCGCCCGCGCGACTTCGCCGATAGAAAACAGATCTCGTTCTTTTTTCATAAAATCCCCCTGAAAACGCAAAAAACTCTTGCATCGCACGTTAACGTACGGTGTATGATACCATCATACAGAAAATCGGTAAATATGCAAGGACTTTTCACGGGCAGCCGAGGCTGCCCATCCGCACGTCCGCGCATGACCGAAAAATGCGAGCACATACGCTGAAGGAGGCCCACATGAAGAAACGAGTATTGAGTCTGTTCATGGCACTGGCGCTCTGCCTGACCATGCTGCCCACGGCGGCATTCGCAGAGACGTCCGATGCCGCCGCACAGACGGCAGGCGGCACCACCGATACCGGCGGCGCCTACACCATCGACAAGGACACCGCCGCGCCGGACCAGGAGGAGCGCGATGCGCTGTCCGTATGGGCCTTGCGCGCGGAGAGCAGCGAACACGCCCACTGCGTCTGCGGCGTCAAGGGCTGCGAGAAGTGGTTGGTTACCGCTTCCGGTTCCCACACCAAATCCATCTCCTTCTCCGACAATGCGATCTCGCAGGACGCTGAGGGACTGAAAATAAACGGCACGGTATGGGAGAAAAGAGAGCTCAAAACCTCCGACAATACCGTTGTCGGATATTATTACAGGCTCCCTGCGGGCGACTACTATCTGACCACCGACCTCGATCTGGAGGACGCTTATATCGCCACCGCCACGGGGACAGTCAACCTCTGCCTGAACGGCCACAGCATCCAGACCACCGCTAAGCGCACGATCTGTGTCAGCAATGAGCGGACGACGGCGACGCTGAACCTGTGCGACTGCAAGGGGACCAGCGGCACCTACGGTGAGATCACCCATACAAGCGGCGCCAGCGGTGTCGGCGTAGAGGTGCGTACCGAGAATAAATTCAATATGTACGGCGGCCGCATTACCGGCAACAACAAGAGCGGCGTGGATACGAGCGGCGGCTATTTCACCATGTACGGCGGTGAGATCAGCGGCAACAGCATCAGCAACAGCGACGCCCAGGGCGGCGGCGGTGTGGCCATCGGAGGCCAGTCGTTCACCATGTACGGCGGCAGCATCTCCAACAACAGCGCCGACTATGGCGGCGGCGTGGGCTGGTACAGCTACGGCAAGTTTTATATGTACGGCGGCGAGATCACCGACAACACCGCCACTACTGCGGGCGGCGGCGTGTATACGCGCAACGACCGCGTCTATGTCAAGGGCGCGGTAAAGATCACCGGCAATTCCACCACAGACGGCAAGGCCAATAACGTCTGCCTGGGCAGCGTAAGCGGCTACCCCAGTGATTATTTCGTCCTGGACGGAGCGCTGAAGGAGGGTTCGCAGCTGGGCGTGACGCTGAGGGACGGTCACGATGGCCTGATCACCAAGGGTTGGAAAGCCAAAATGCCGGATGTAACAGCCGACCAGCTCACCGATCACTTTATCTCGGACGCTTCCGGAATGAAGTTCGACCTGAACAGTGCCGGCGAGGTGACGCTGACTGCGATCCCGCACAAGCACCTCCTCTGCGGCACGGCATGCAGCCATGGCGGGGAGACGCACACCAATGTCCTGACCTGGACGGCCATTTCCGACCTGACGAAGATCACCAGAGCGGGCTATTACTACCTGACCCAGGACATCGAAACGACGGATATCTGGGTGCCCGCCGACGGTGTGGTGCTCTGCCTCAACGGCCACAGCATCATCCATACAAACCATGGCTATACCATCATGGTCCGCAAAGACTATACCTTCACCCTCTGCGACTGCAAGGGCGGCAGCGCCGAGTACGGCAGGATCACCCACGCGGAGCAGGCCGACGGCACAAAATACAGCGGTCAGGGCGTATATGCCATTGGCACCTTCAACATGTACGGCGGCAGCATCTCCGGCAATGTCAGCCAGCACAGCAGCGGCGTGCTTCTTGACAACGACGCCTACAGCGGGGGCAAGGGCACCGCATTCAATATGTATGGCGGCGAGATCACCGGCAACACCGCCACCAATGGCGCAGGCGGCGGCGTGTATGTCTTCGCCAACAGTCCCTTCCGCATGTACGGCGGCAGCATCTCCGGCAATACCGCCAAGTACGGTGGCGGCGGCGTGTATGTCGGCAGCGAAAGCGTCTTCACCGTCTCCGGCAGCGTGACCATCACCGGCAACACCGACAATGACGGCAGCGCCTGCAATGTTCAGCTGGCCAAGGGCAATACCGCAGGCACGACTTTCGCCATCGGCGAGGGCGGCCTGGCTGAGAGCGCCCGCATCGGCGTGACCGCTGATGCTGCGCCCGCCATCGGTGAGCATATTGCCGTTGCCACCGGCGCGGACAATGGCTATTACGAGGGCAGCATCACCAGCGATGCCGGCGGTCAGTACGGCATCCTGCGGGAGGGCGACGAGGTCAACCTCTACAACGGCCTGCCCCACAAGCACCTCCTCTGCGGCACGGCATGCAGCCATGGCGGGGAGACGCACACCGATGTCCTGACCTGGACGGCCGTTTCCTCCCTGAGCGAGATCACCAAGGCGGGTCACTACTACCTGACCCAGTCCGTAACGCAGAGCAGCGAGTGGCAGCCTGTGGACGGCGTGGTGCTGTGCCTGAACGGCTACGACATCATCTGCAGCAAGGACGGCGCCAACACGATCAAGCTGGCCAACGGCGGCAGCTTCACCCTCAGCGACTGCAAGGGCACCGGCAGGATCACCCACGCCGACGGACTCACCGGTACCGGCGTGTATCTGGACTCCGCCGGCACCTTCACCATGTATGGCGGCAGCATCTCCGGCAACAGCGCCGCCGAAAAGGGCGGCGGCGTATACATGGACCGCGGCACGTTCCGCATGCTGGGCGGCAGCGTCTCCGGCAACAAGGCCAAATACGGCGGCGGTGTATACGTATACAGCGGCGTGTTCACCCTGTCCGGCGGCACGGTCTCCGGCAACTCGTCCGATGAGGATGGCGCCGGCGTATATACGGCCGGTACGTTCAACATGACCGGCGGCTCTGTCTCCGGCAACTTCACCACCGATGCCGCGGTCACCGGCTACGCCACCAAGCGCGGCGGCGGTGTGTACGCGGCCGATGTCTTCAACATGTCCGGCGGCACCATCTCCGGCAACACGGCGGCGGAATATGGCGGCGGCGTGTACGTCATCCTGAGCGCCGCGTGTACCATCACCGGCGGCACCATCTCCGGCAACACCTCCGGCAACAGCAAGGGCGGCGGCGTGTGCGCCGGCAACAAGCTCACCGTGTCCGGCACGCCGTGCATCACCGGCAACCTGGGCAAGGACGGCGCGTCCAACAACGTCTATCTGGGCCGCCGCGAGACCATTCATGTGGGCGGCGCGCTGGAGAGCGGCGCCAGCATCGGCGTCACCACAGCGGACCCCGTCATCGACGGCAGCTATGTCCGCGTCGCCGACGGCACGGGGCTGGCGGCGGATACCACCTCGTATTTCACCAGCGATGCCTATCCCGGCTGCACGAAGCGGCTGATGGGTGACAGCGTCATCTTCTCCAGCGGCACCCTGCACGAGCACGCTGTCTGCGGCAGATCAGACTGCACGGACGCGGCCCACGGCAATACAGCCTGGATCCCCCTGGCCTCCGTTGACGGCAAGCTGCTGTACGGTGGGGCCAATGCCTCCAAAAACGGCGATTCGTACATGCTCTACGCCGGCAATTATTATCTGGCCGCCGACATCGAGCTGGACGGCCGGCTCTTCCTGGCCGGTGATGTGAACCTCTGCCTGAACGGAAAGCAGATCACCACGACGAACACCTCGGTATCCGCGGTGGTGGATGACCACTGGGGCCTGACGCTCTGCGACTGCCGGGGCAGCGGCCGGATCGCCGCGCCCGGCGAGACTGTGAACGGCGTGTCCTCCAGCCAGAGCTTCACCATGTACGGCGGTACCATCTCCGGCGGCCGGTACGGCGCATACATCTACGATGACCACGGCGCTTTCCGTATGCTGGGCGGCAAGATCACCGGCAGCCAGACCGGTATTTACCGCAACTCCAGCCGGAATTCGCTGACCATCGGCGGCGATGCCAACGTCACCGGCAGCACCAGAAATGTGTATCTGGACTCCGGAGTCCTCACCATCGATCCCAGCCTGACCCAGGCGGCCCGCATCGGCATCACCACATCCCGCCAGCCCACGGACGATGTGCCGGTCCAATTCGCCGCCGGTGCGTCCAACACGGCGCTGGACTACACCAAAATTTTCCTGCCGGATGCGTCCGGACAGGGCTATGTGGTCATGCCGGAGCAGGATAAGCTCTATCTCCGCAAGCACCAGCACAGCTGGGCCTACACCGCCAGCGGCACCACCATTACCGCCGCCTGCACCAACGCGGACGGCACCTGCCCCGACACCAATGGCGGCAGCGTGACGCTGTCGGCCCCTGACCAGACCCTGTTCTACAACGGCATGGCCCGCCCGGCGTCCTGCACCAGCAGCCTGACCACCGGCGACGCCGTCATCATCACCTACTACGCCAAGCCGGCGGATACCACCGCTCTCTCCGGCGCACCGGTCAACGCCGGCGACTACATTGCCCGCATCCAGCTGGGTGAAGCCTCCGTCAGCGTGTCCTACACCATCGAAAAGGTCCGCCTGCTGGTGACCGCCAACAGCACGGTCATCGACTACGGCACCGCTCCCATGCACGACGGCGTGAGCTGCCAAGGCTTCGTCAACAACGAGGACATCGACGATCTGGACGGAACGCTGACCTACGCCCACACCTACCGCCAGTTTGACGACGTGGGCAAGTATACCATCACCCCCGGCGGCCTGACCTCCGACAACTACGACATCTCCTTCCTGCCCGGCACGCTGGAGGTGCGGCCCCGCACCGTCACGCTGACGTGGCACAACACGGAGGGCCGTATCTACGCCGACGATGAGGGTGCGATTACCGCCACCGTCAGCAATACCGTCAACGGCGACCGGATCGGCGTCACCGTCACCGGCGGTGAGCTGACCGCCGGTACTCACACCGCCGCCGCCACCGGTCTCACCGGCGACAAGGCCAAGAACTACCAGCTGTCCACTGTTGACGCGGACAGGACCGTGCAGTACACGGTGGCTCAGGCGGCCCAGACCCTGACCTTCGCCCAGCAGGGCAGCCTGACCAGGACCTACGGCGACGACGCCTTCTCCAACGCGGCGTCCAACAATCGCAGGGACGGCGGCAGCATCACCTACGCCAGCAGCCGCGAGAGCGTGGCCACGGTGGCCTCCGACGGCACCGTCACCATCCACGCGGCGGGCGAAGCCACCATCACCGCCACCGCCGCGGAAACCGCCAACTATCAGCAGAGCGCGGCGTCCTACACCCTGAGGGTGTCCCCGAAGGGCGTCACCATCACCGGCCTGCAGGCGGAAAGCAAGACCTACGACGGCACTGCCGCCGCCGTCATCACCGGCACACCCGCCCTCTCCGGCCTGATGGCCGGGGATGACGTGACCGTGGACGCGGCCCGTGCCGCTGCCGCCTTTGCCGACGCCGACGCGGGAACCGGCAAGACCGTTCTTCTCTCCGGCTACGCCCTCACCGGCGCGGACGCGGCCAACTACACCCTGATCGCCCAACCCACCGGCATCACAGCGGACATCACCAAGGCCGCCATCACCGTGACTCCCGATGCCGGTCAGGGCAAGACCTACGGCGAGGACGAGCCCACCCTGACCTTCGCCGTCTCTGCCGCGGCCAACGGCGAGTCCCCCGCCTTCGACGGTGCGCTGACCAGAGCCTCCGACGAGAACGCGGGCAGCTACGCCATCGCCATCGGTTCCCTGAAGCTGGCGGACCGCGGCGCCTTCAAGGCCGATAACTACACGCTGGCGCTGGCCCCCGACACCGTTTACTTCCGCATCGACAGGGCGCCTCACGCCGACGTGACCGCCAGCGGCGCGGCCATGTACGGCAACCCCGGTTCCGTGGACCTGCGCAGTCTCATCGCCGACGGCGGCGCGGCCTCTCTGGGCGATGTGACCGATACCGACAGCGTACTGGACGGCGCGCCCGCCGTCAGCGGCAGCACCCTCCGCTTCGCCTTCCGGAACGAACCGGCCAACGCGGATAAGACCGCCGTCATCGCGGTCCATGTCACCGGCGCGGACAACTATCTGGATTACACCATCACCGTCACCGTCACGGTGGACAGCCGTATCGTTCCCACCGGCCAGCCCACCCTTACGCCCGCCGCCATCACCTACGGCCAGCCGCTGCGCACCATCGCACTGTCCGGCGCACTGCGGGACGGCGACACCGTGGTGAAGGGCGTCTTCACCTGGGCGGAGCCCTCCCTCTGCCCCGCCAGCGGCAGCTATGACGCGGAGTGGTTGTTCACCCCCGAGGACGACAGCCGCTATGCCGCCGTCAGCGGCACATCGGCCATCACCGTCAATGCGCCCGCCGGAAAGACCTACAACGTGGGCGGCACGGTGCTGGAATACGGCATCACCGGCAGCTCCGAGCAGCCTCTGGAGGGTGCAGTCGTCACCATCCGCAGGGGCATGGACATCTACGGTCAGTCTCAGGCTACCGACGCGGACGGCCATTTCCACATCGGCCAGCTGCTCCCCGGCACATACAACGCGGTGATAGCATACAGCGGTAAGACCGTCACCGCCAAGCTCCAGATCGTGGACAAGGACGCGGTGCTGACCGTCCGCATCCCCCGCGAGGATGTCAGCAGCGAGCTGGAGATCGCGGACCCCACCGACCTTACGGAGCACACGGTGGTGGGCGGTCTGGACGCCGAGGCCGAGAAGCAGTTCTCCGACATGGGTGATGCCTCCGTCGCCCTCAGCATGACCATCCGCGAGCAGCCGCAGGATGACAGCAGCGCCGCTCAGAATGCCATCCGCGAGCTGGTGAAGAACAAGACGCTGCGCTTTGTGGACATGACCCTTACCATGGTCCGAAACGGCCAGCTCTCGGAGCTGAAGGACGCGGGGACCGTGCTGGAGATCATCCTCCCCTGCGACACCAGTCGCAGCATCACCGTGGCGCGCTGTCACGCGGACGGTAACGGTCAGGCGCAGGCCATGCTCCTGACCCAGAGCACCACCGGCGCGGAGGGCACGTTCTACGTCGACCGCGAAGGCCAGTGCATCCATATCTTCGCCAGCAAGTTCTCTACCTACGCCATCGGTTACGGCCGCACCTCCAACAGCGGCCACGTGCCGGATGACGGCGAAAAGACCTCCCCCACTACCGCCGATGCGGGCCTGCTGGCCTATGGCATAGCGGCGCTGGGCAGCTATACCGGTACGGCGCTGCTGCTGCGCCGCCGCAAGCGCGAGGACTGAGCAGGCGCACGAAGCAAAGCCGCCGCCCCGAACACCGTTCTCGGTGTCCGGGGCGGCTCCCTTTCCGCTCTCTTTCTCAAATGCGATTTGACTTTTGCGGCACGTTTTGTTATATCGCAGGTAGAGCAAGCGAACCACAGTATTCGGTGATCCGGAGCCGGAAGATGCCGGATACCTCCCGTAAAGCCCCCTTGCACATCTGCCCCTCCGCTGGTACAATACAGGAAAATACCGCAAGGAGGGGCAAACATGATCCTGTACTTTTCCGGCACCGGCAACAGCCGCCACGCGGCCCAGCGCATGGCGGACGCGCTGGGCGACACCCTGCTGTCCCTGAATGACCGCATCCGGAGCGGCGACACCTCGCCCGTTGAAACGGGTGAGCGTCTGGTCATCGTCACCCCCACCTACGCCTGGCGCATCCCCCGCCTGGTGCGGGACTGGCTGCTGCGCACGGAGCTCACCGGCGCGAAGCAGGCGTGGTTCGTCATGACCTGCGGCAGCGAGATCGGCCGCGCCAACCACTATAACCGCCAGCTCTGCGCCGAAAAGGGCCTGACCTGCATGGGCACGGCCCAGCTGGTGATGCCGGAGAACTACATCGCCATGTTCGGCGTGCCCCAGGTGGAGGAGGCTCGCCGCATCGTGGCGCGGGCGGAACCGGACATCGACCGCGCCATCGCCGCCGTCCGCGCCGGACAGCCCTTCTCCCCCACCCGCGATCACCTCTACGACCGCTTCATGAGCGGGCCGGTGAACCCCATTTTCTACGCCGTCTGCGTCAAGGCGGGGCCCTTCACCGCCAGTGATGCCTGCACCGGCTGCGGCCAGTGCGTCCGGCGATGTCCCACCAACAACATCGTTCTGCGGGAGGGCAAGCCGGTCTGGGGCAAGGACTGCACCCGCTGCATGGCCTGCATCTGCTACTGCCCTGCAGAGGCCATCGAGTACGGCAAAAAGAGCCTCGGCAAGCCCCGCTACCACTTTGAAGCCCTGTGATAAGGAGGCCCGCTATGACACTCTACATCAACGCCTGTGCCCGTCCCGGCTCCCGCACGGACCGTCTGGCCCGCGCCCTGCTGGCCACGCTGGGAGACTACGAGGAGCTGCGGCTCTACGATCTGCCCCTGCTGCCGCTGAACACGGAGCGCCTGGCCCGCCGCGACGCCCTGCTGGCGCGCCGCGCCTATGACGACGATTTCTTCCGCTGCGCCCGTCAGTTCGCGGCGGCGGACAAAATCGTGCTGGCCGCGCCCCTGTGGGACCTGTGCTTTCCGGCGCAGCTGAAGCTCTATCTGGAGAACATCTACATCACCGGCATCGTCACCCGCTACGATGAGGCGGGCTGCCCCGTGGGCCTGTGCCGCGCTCAGAAGCTATACTACGTCAGCACCTCCGGCGGCCCCTTTGACCCGCGATTCAGCTATCAGTACCTCCGCGCCCTGTGTGTGGAGTGCTTCGGCATCCCCGAGACGGAGCTCCTGATGGCGGAAAATCTGGACGTGGACGGCTGCGACCCCGAGGCCATCCTGCGGGACGCCATGAGCCGGTACGGCCTGACGCCCCAGCCCTGAACAGAAAAGTGCCCGAGGCCATGGGCCTCGGGCACTTTTTCTCCTGTTCCGCCTATTCTCTCCACCGGCATAAAAGAGGGCCCTGCGGCCATGCCGCGGAGCCCTCTTTGCCTATTTCGCTCAGTCGCCCACGCCGGTGTGGATGACCTTGCCCATGTTCCACAGCATCGCCACACGCCGCGCGGCCTCCAGCCGCTCCTCCGGCGTATGATACTCCGCATGGGCGGTCTCGGCGCCGCAGTCCATGCAGCACACGGAGACACTCCAGCCCTGCTCATCCTGCATGGCGCCGACGCCGCGGCAGACAGGGCAATCCTCCAGCTCGATCTCAAAGATAGGGTCCATCATCGTTCCTCCTCATTTCGTTGTCCGTTCATAGGCCAGCCGCGGCGTACCGTCCGCCACATGGATGACGCCGCACCGCATAAAGCCCGCCCGCTCCATGCACCGCTGCATGGTATCGTTGGCCGCATGTGTGTCCGCTCGCAGGTGACCGCACTGCGTGGCCGCCCAGGCCGCCGTCTCCGCGAACACACCGCGATGGCTGCCGTCGCTGCCCAGCCGGTGGATGGTGCCGTAGGGACTGTCGTCCCGCCACGCGCCCCGGATGCGCCGGTAGGTCGGGTCCTCGCCCAGAATGAAGGCAAATACGGCATACACGCCGCCTCCGTCCTCCAGCACGTACAGCTGTCCCGCCGCCAGATCCTGCCGCAGCAGCTCCTCCGACGGGTAGCCGTTCACCCACTGGGCGGTGTTGCCGTGCGCCCGCATATACCGCCGCGCCACGTTGTAAATGGTCAGGATGCGGGGCAGATCCTGCTCTCTCGCCGCCCGTACCATCAGTTTTTCAGGCTCTGCAGCGGCGCAGGGATGCGTCCGCCGCGGACGATAAAGTCGGCGCTGGACGCCTCGTGTACCGGCATCACCGGCGCGGAGCCCAGCAGGCCGCCCATCTCCACCATGTCGCCCACATCGGCCCCCTCCACAGGGATCACACGCACGGCGGTGGTCTTGCTGTTCACCATACCCACCGCCGCCTCATCGGCGATGATGGCCGCGATGGTCTCGGCACTGGTACTCCCCGGCACGGCGATCATGTCCAATCCCACGGAGCACACGCAGGTCATGGCCTCCAGCTTGTCGATGGTCAGGGTGCCGTCCAACGCGGCGGCGATCATGCCCTCGTCCTCCGACACGGGGATAAACGCGCCGGACAGGCCGCCCACGTGGCCGGACGCCATGACGCCGCCCTTCTTCACCGCGTCGTTCAGCAGGGCCAGCGCCGCCGTGGTGCCGTGGGTACCGCAGACGGCAAGGCCCATCTCCTCCAGAATGCGGGCCACACTGTCGCCTACCGCAGGGGTGGGCGCCAGCGACAGATCCACGATGCCGAATGGCGTATCCAGCCGCCGGGACGCCTCCGCCGCCACCATCTGACCCATGCGGGTGATCTGGAACGCCGTTTTCTTGATGGTCTCCGCCACCACGTCAAAGGGCTGCCCCTTGCAGGACTGCAAAGCGTGGTACACCACGCCCGGGCCGGACACGCCCACGTTGATGACGCTGTCCGCCTCGCCCACGCCGTGGAACGCACCGGCCATGAAGGGGTTGTCCTCCACAGCGTTGCAGAACACCACCAGCTTGGCGCAGCCCAGCCCATCCTGAGCGCGGGTCAGGTGGGCCGTCTCCTTGATGATGCGCCCCATACGGGCCACCGCATCCATGTTGATGCCCGCCTTGGTGCTGCCCACGTTGACGCTGGAGCACACCAGCTCCGTCTGGGCCAGCGCCTGAGGAATGGATCGCAGCAGCAGCTCGTCGCCCTTGCTGAAGCCCTTCTGCACCAGAGCGGAGTACCCGCCGATAAAGTTGACGCCGCAGGTGTGGGCCGCCCGATCCAGTGTCATGGCGAAGGGCACGTAGTCCTCGGTGTCGCAGCTCCCCGCCACCAGCGCCATGGGCGTCACGGAGATGCGCTTGTTGACGATGGGGATACCGAACTCGCTCTCGATGTCCTCACCGGTGCGCACCAGCTTCTCCGCGCGGCGGCAGATCTTGTCATAAATTTTCCGGCAGCAGCGATCCGCGTCCTCGCTGACGCAGTCCAGCAGGGAGATGCCCATAGTGATGGTGCGGATGTCCAGATGCTGCTTGTCGATCATGTCGATGGTATCGAAAATATTCTGCAAACTCAGCATGTCGCGTCCCTCTTTTTTACAGCTTGTGCATGGCGTCGAAGATGTCCTCCCTCTGGATGCGGACAGACAGTCCCCGTCCCTCGCCGTATTCCTTCAGGGCGGTGCGCAGCCTGTCAAAGGGCTCCTGACACAGCGTCAGGTCCACCACCATCATCATGGTGAAATACCCCTCCATAATGGTCTGACTGATGTCCAGCACATTGATCTCGTAGGCCGCCAGCGTGTTGCACACACCGGCGATGATGCCCACCTGATCCTTACCCACCACAGTTACGATCGCTTTCATGTCCTTCACTCCTTCTTTGGATGATATTTACTCCATCTCGTCCAGCGTCAGCTGGAACGAGCCTAAAAAGTGCTCACGGAAATACCGCAGCTCCGGCATGTCGTAGCTCTCCAGCGCCTCCGCCGTCTGCCGCGCCGCCTGCCGGAACTCCTCGTTTCCGGCCTTCAGCTCCTCCAGGCATTTGATATGGGCGCTGAGCTTGTCCGCCGCCTTCACCAGCTCCTCCACCTCCGCATCGGCGGGGCGCAGGATGTTCTCATAGATGGGCCGCAGCTCCGGCGGCAGCATGGCCAGCAGCTTCTGGTCCGCCACCTCCTCCACCTTGCGGTAGGCCTCCCGTATCTCGGGGTTGAAGTATTTGATGGGCGTGGGCATGTCGCCGGTGAGGATCTCCCCCGCGTCGTGGTACAGCGCCGCTGCGGCCACCGCACCGGCATCCACCTGCCCGCCGAAAAACTCGTTCCGTATCACTGCCAGCGCGTGGGCCAGCACCGCCACCTGATGGCTGTGTTCCTGAATATTCTCCCGGACGCTGTTGCGCATCAGCGCCCACCGCTCGATGTAGCGCATCCTGTCGATATAGGCGAAAAAGTGATTCATTATGTCAACTCCCCTCGCAATATCTCCCCGTCGACACCAGTGATTTTCACATCCAGTATAACGTTATGCAGCCCATCCGCCGCCACGCCGACTTCCATATAGTTGGGGGCGTGGCCGGTGTAGAGGCCGTCCTTGGCCTGCTCAAACAGCACAGGGTACACCTGCCCCACGCAGCCCTCCAGATACGCGCGGTGCATCCGCTCCGCCGCCTGTCCGGTCCGGGCAGTCCGCTGCTCCTTGACGGCGGGCGGCACCTGCCCCATAGCCGCGGCCTTGGTACCGGGGCGGATGGAATAAGGGAAGATGTGCATGGCTGCGAAGCCGCATTCCTCGATGAATGCCAGCGTCTGGCCGAACTCCTCCTCCGTCTCCTCCGGAAACCCGCAGATGAGATCCGTGGTGACGGCGGGCCGGTGGAAATACTGGTTCAGCAGCCGCACCGACTCCCGAAACCGCGCCGTATCGTACTTCCGGTTCATCCGCTTCAGCGTGGCGTCACAGCCGGACTGCAAAGACAGATGAAAGTGGGGACACAGATGGGGCAGCGCGGCGGCACGGCGGCAGAAGTCCTCCGTGATGGTACGGGGCTCCAGACTGCCCAGCCGCAGCCGCATATCCCCTGCGGCGGCGGACACCGCCTCCAAAAGGTCGATGAGGCTCTCCCCGTTTTTCAGGTCGCGGCCCCAGCTGGAGATCTCGATACCGGTGAATACCAGCTCCCGATACCCCTCCTGCCGCAGGTGCTCCGTCTGGGCCACAGCCTCCGCCTTGGGCAGGGAACGCACCGGCCCGCGGGCATAGGGGATGATGCAGTACGTGCAGAAGTTGACGCAGCCGTCCTCCACCTTCAGCATGGCGCGGGTGCGTTCCGCCATGCCGCCTGCGGGCAGCACCTCGAATTCCCTGCGGCGCAGGGCGTCGTCCAGCATCGTCACCTGCTTCTCGCGGCCCACTTGCTCCAGCAGGTCCAGAAATGCCATGCGGTCGCCGGTACCGGCGATGAGATCCACGTCCAGCCCCGCCGCCTCCTCCGCGTGGGTCTGCACGTAGCAGCCGCAGGCGGCCACTACCGCGTTGGGGTTCAGCTTCCGGCATCGCCGGATCATCTGCCGCGACTTCTTGTCGCTGACGGCGGTGACGGAGCAGGTGTTGACGATGTAGACATCCGCCTTCTGGTCGAAGGGTACCAGCGTGTGACCCCGCCGCACCAGCTCCTGCTCCATGGCCTGTGTTTCATATTGATTCACCTTGCATCCCAAGGTATAGATAGCTGCCTGCATGGGATTCTCCTTGCACTTTCCGTCGAATATCGGTATAATATATCGTATCGCTTTTATCGCCGCGATAGCAGTCCAATGGTAACGCTTTATTATACTGGATACTTCCGCCGGTGGCAAGCCCTCCGGCCCATGAAATTGAGAGGTTTTTCCCATGATCTATCTGGATAATGCCGCCACCACGCCGGTACCCGCCGCTGTGGCTGACACCATGTACGATGTGCTGACCCATCACTTCGGCAATCCCTCCTCCCAGTATCCCGCGGGGCAGGAGATGAAAAAGGCTGTGGAGGGCTGGCGCGCCGTGATCGCCGGGGCGCTGCACTGCCCGCCGGAGCGCCTGTATTTCACCTCCTGCGGCACGGAATCGGACAACTGGGCCATACAGGCCGCCATCTGGCAGGGACGCCACACCGGCAAACACATCATCACCACCGCCGTGGAGCACAGCGCCGTGCTGGAGCCGTGCCGCTGGCTGACACAGCAGGGGTACGAGGTCACGTACCTGAAGCCTGACCGCACCGGCCATGTCGCTGTGGAACAGGTGGCGGGCGCCCTGCGGGACGACACAGTGCTGGTGTCCATGATGCTGGTGAACAACGAGACCGGCTGCATCTTCCCCGTGGCGGAGACGGCTCAGCTCCTGCGTGACCGAAAATCCCGCGCCCTGCTGCACTGCGACGCGGTGCAGGGCTTTCTGAAGGTCCCCTGTGAGCCGGAGATCTGGGGCGTGGATATGATGAGCCTGTCCGCCCACAAGCTGGGCGGCCCCAAGGGCGTAGGCGCCCTGTATATCTCGGAGCGCTTTCGGAATGTCCGGCCCCTGCTGCCCGGCGGCGGGCAGGAGCGGGGCCTGCGCTCCGGCACGGAAGCCACCGCCCAGATCGCCGGCTTTGCCAAGGCGGTGGAGCTGCGCCTGACGGACTATGACGCCAAGATCGCCCATATGGCCGCCCTGCGGGACTACTGCCGTGAAAGGCTGCTGAGCATCCCCGGCATGGTGCCGGTGGCCGCCGGTACGGCCCCCCACATCCTGGCCACGTCGCTGGCGGGCTACCCCAGCGCCAATATCGTCACCGATCTGGGCGCCCAGGGCATCTGTATCTCCGCGGGCTCCGCCTGCCACCAAGGCAAGGCCAGCCACGTGGTGTCGGCGCTGGGTCTTGACAAGCGCACCGCCGCCGGTGTCATCCGCATTTCCTTCTCCCCCGAAAATACGGAAACAGACGTGGACGCCCTGTATGGGGCGCTGAAAGCCCATCAGGCCGCCCGTTTTCCCATGCTTTGAGAGGTTCTTCATCATGCAGAAAGCACTCCGCCGCGATAAGAGCTTTTATCGCTATCTGGCTCGTCTCACCGCCCCCATCGCACTTCAGAATCTCATCACGTTTTCCCTTGGGTTGATCGATACTTTAATGGTCAGCCAGCTGGGAAACACGGAAATGGCCGCCGTCACCACCGCCAACGTGCCGGTATTCCTGCTGATCTCCATTGTATTCGGCGTCCAGTCCGGCGTCGGAATCCTCATCAGCCAGTACTGGGGCAAAAAGGATCTGGAAAATATCAGCCGCGCCATGGGCGTAGCCGCCTATCTGGGCGTGGGCATCGCCGCCGTGCTGGCTGCGGCGTTCTTCCTCTGGCCCGTGGAGATCATGGACTTGCTCAGCAACAAGCACGAGCTGTCGCTGCTGGGCGCGCCGTACCTGCGCATTATCGGATTTTCCTACGTGTTCAACATGCTGTCGTCCATCTACGTCAGCGCCCAGCGCAGCGTGGAGAACTCCTCCTTCGGCATGAAGCTGTTCGGCATGTCTACCGTCATCAACACCGGCATGAACTACCTGCTGATCTTCGGCAAGGCGGGCTTCCCCATGCTGGGCGTGGAGGGCGCCGCCGTAGCTACTCTCATCAGCCGCGTGGCGGAGTTCGCCGTGTGCCTTGTCTGCGCCCTGCGCAGCAGGACCATTCCCCTGCGCCTGCAGGCCTTTTTCCACCCGGGCTGGGAGATGTGCCGCCGGTTCATCAAGTACTCCTCCCCCGTACTGCTCAATGAGATCGCCTGGGGCCTTGGCAACAGCATGCTTACCGTGATTTTGGGCTACACCGTGAACTCCGTGGAGTATCTGGCGGCCAACGCCGTCATGGGCAACCTGAATCGCCTGTTCCTGGTGGTGTGCTTCGGCCTGGGCGCCGCCACCGCCGTCATTGTGGGCAAGGCCATCGGCGAGGGCAAGAGCCATCAGGAGGTGCTGGACCTGAGCCACACCCTGCTGTGGGTCACCATCCTGGTGGGTCTGGCGCTGGCGGCGGTCGCGCTGGCGCTGGTACCCCTGCTGTTCCAGCCCATCGTGTTCCCCCTGTTCAAGCTCTATGACCAGACAGCCCAGATCGCCACGGCGCTGGCCGTCACCGGCTTCGCCTCCATCCCCCTGCATGCCTACTCCATCACCGCCGTCACCGGTGTGCTCCGCGCCGGAGGCGATGTGTTCTGCTCCGCCGCACTGGACATCTCCCCCCAGTGGCTGGTGGCCCTGCCTTTGACGGCGGTGATAGCACTGGTGACGAACGCCTCCTGCTGGTGGGTGGCTGCCGCCGTGCAAGCCGAGTCCCTGCTGAAATGTCCCCTGTGCTGGTACCGCATCCGCAAGGGCCGCTGGATACACGACGTGACACTGCCGGAGGGGCGTGACCTATGACCAGTCTGTTCGTCTGCCCCCTGTGCGGCGGTACGCTGGTCCGGCAGGACGGCGCCTACCGCTGCCCCGCCGGTCACAGCTTCGACATCGCCCGCGAGGGCCACACCTATCTGCTCCCCGTGAATCGGAAGCACTCCAAGGCCCCGGGCGACGACAAGGCCATGGCCGCCGCCCGCTGCGCCTTCCTCTCCAGAGACTATTACGCCCCACTGCGTGATGCGTTATGTGAACTCTCCGTTTCCCTGACCGGCGACGCTCCTGCGGTGCTGGACAGCGGCTGCGGCGAGGGATATTACACCGCCGCCATCTACCGCGCCCTGTGCGGGGCCGGTAAATCGCCCCGCGTGGCCGGTACGGACATCTCCAAATTCATTCTCCGGCTGGCCGCCAAACGGGAACATGCGCTGGAGCTGGCTGTGGCCTCCTCCTACCGCCTGCCGGTGGCGGACGGAAGCATCGACCTGCTGTTGAACTGCTTCTCCCCGCTGGCCATCGAGGAATTCCGCCGCGTCCTGCGGCCGGAGGGTCACTTCCTCTACGTGGTCCCCTCCGCCATGCACCTCTGGGAGATGAAGCAGGTGCTCTATGACCGCCCCTACCCCAACGAGGTGAAGGAGACGCCCTACGATGGCTTTCACTACGTCACCATCCGCCATGTGGAGGACACCATCCACCTGAACAGCCCCGCCGATATTCAGGCGCTGTTCGGCATGACCCCCTACTGCTGGAAAACGCCGAAAAGCGGCGTTGAAAAATTATGTAAACTTGATGCACTGGACTGCCGCATCGCCTTCGACATCCACGTGTTCCAACGAGAAAGCCGGTGAACCCTATGGAAGAAACCACCACCCATCCCCGCCGCGCCCGCCGCAGGAGACGCCGCAGTCTGCTGCCGCTGGCCATCCTGCTGGCCGCACTGGCCATTGCCGTGCCGGTGATCCTGAGCCTGCTGCCCCGCCAGCCCCGTGTCGAGCCGGAGCCGGAGGACCCCCATGCGGGTCAGGTCTATGTCAATGACGGCGCCAACATGGTCTGGCTGACACCCCACAAAAATCTGGCGGTAAACCCCTTTACCGCCAACGATTTCACCCGTGATGAGAACGGCGTCCTCCGCTACACCGGCATGTCCGGCACGGTGCGGCTGGGCGTGGACGTGTCCGACTATCAGTTCGGAACGGACTGGCAGCAGCTGGCCCGGCAGGGTGTGGACTTCGCCATCCTCCGCGTGGGCTATCGCGGCTACACCCAGGGCGCTCTCCGTGAGGACAGCAGCTTCCGCACCTTCGTCCGCGGCGCACGCGCCGCCGGTATCGACGTAGGCGCCTACTTTTTCTCCCAGGCCGTCACGGTGCAGGAGGCCATTATGGAGGCCGACTACGTGCTTGGCCTGCTGGATGGCGTGCCGCTGGACCTGCCGGTCTACTTCGACTGGGAGCCGGTATTCGCCGACGATTCCCGTACCGCCTCCTTCGATGCCTCCCGTCTGACCAACATAGCCGCCGCCTTCTGCCGCGTCGTGGAGCAGGGCGGCTGCTCCGCCGGTATTTATCTGAACCGGCAGCAGGGGTATTACCAGTACGACCTGAGCCGTCTGGCCGACTGGTCCCTCTGGGTGGCGGATTACAACGACTATCCCGATTTCTACTATGCCTTCGACATGTGGCAGTACAGCGACAGCGCCGCGCTGGATGGGGTGCCCACTCAGGCGGATCTGAACTTCCTGTTCGTGCCCTCACCGCGGGGGTAGGCGCGGATAAATGCAAAAAAGGGAGCCTGTCCGATGGACAGGCTCCCTTTTTCCGGATTCGGCGGAGCGCTCCCTGTACTTTTTGACTTGGCGGCCCCTGCGAGGTGCGCACAGCGCCGCCGCAAAAACGCAGCAAGTCAGCCTGCGGCGGATGCCGCAGGCTGCCCTGTTGTTTACCTGATTCAGTTCTTTTTGCCGCCGTGGGTGGCCTTCATACGCTTCTCGTGATTCAGGATGGTCTTGCGCATACGCAGGCTCTTGGGCGTGACCTCCAGCAGCTCGTCGTCCGCCAGGAACTCCAGACACTGCTCCAGACTCATCTTGCGGGGCGGTACCAGACGCAGTGCCTCATCGGAACCGGCGGCGCGCATATTGGTCATCTGCTTCTTCTTGCACACGTTGACCGTAATGTCCTCCTGCTTGGGGGAGACGCCCACGATCATGCCCTCATACACCGGCACGCCCGGGCCGATGAACAGAGCGCCGCGCTCCTGGGCATTGAACAGGCCATAGCCCACGCTCTCGCCCGTTTCGAAGGAGACCAGGGAGCCGGTGTTGCGGCGGCTCAGGTCGCCCTTATAGGGGGCGTAGCTGTCGAACACGCTGGCCATAATGCCCTCGCCGCGGGTATCCGTCAGGAACTCGTTGCGGTAACCGAACAGGCCGCGGCTGGGGACCAGAAACTCGATCTTCATCCGGCTGCCCACGGGGGTCATCTCCAGCATGTCCGCCTTGCGGCTGCCCAGCTTCTCAATGACCGCACCCACGCTCTCGCTGGGAACGTCCACTACCAGGCGCTCGATGGGCTCGCACTTCTTGCCGTCTATGGTCTGGTACAGCACACGGGGGGGCGACACCTGGAACTCGTAGCCCTCGCGGCGCATGGTCTCGATGAGGATGGACAGGCTCATCTCACCGCGGCCCGCCACGTTGAAGGCATCGGCGGCGCCCTCGATCTCCGTGACACGCAGGGACACGTCCTTCAGCGTCTCGCGGAACAGGCGCTCCCGCAGCTGGCGGGAGGTAACGAACTTTCCCTCGCGGCCGGCGTAGGGGGAGTCGTTGATGGAGAACGTCATCTCCATGGTGGGGGCACTGATCTTCACAAAGGGCAGCGGCTCCACGCAGTCCGGCGCGCAGATGGTGTCGCCGATGGTGATGTCGCCGATGCCGGACATGGCGATGATGTTGCCCGCCGTGGCCTCGGTGATGGGCTTTTTGCCCAGACCGTCAAACTCGTACATGCTGACGGCCTTGGCCTTCTTGGCCGGCGCGTCGGGATCGTGGTAGTTGCACACCGCGATCTCCTGATTTTGCTTCAGTACGCCGCGCTCCACGCGGCCGATGGCGATACGGCCCACGAACTCGTTATAGTCAATGGCGCTGACCAGCATCTGGAACGGCTGGTCCAGGTCGGCCTCCGGCGCGGGGATATAGTCCAGAATGGTGTCGAACAGAGGCTTCAGGTCGGTGCCCACCACATCGGGGGAGTAACTGGCGGTACCGTTGCGGGCGGAACAGAACAGCATGGGGCTGTCCAGCTGCTCGGCGGTGGCATCCAGATCCAGCAGCAGCTCCAGCACCTCATCGACGACCTCATGGATGCGCTGGTCGGGCCGGTCGATCTTGTTGATGACCACGATGACGCGATGGCCCAGCTCCAGGGCGCGGCTGAGGACGAAGCGGGTCTGGGGCATGGGGCCCTCCGCCGCGTCCACCAGCAGGATAACGCCGTTGACCATCTTCAGGATACGCTCCACCTCGCCGCCGAAGTCGGCGTGGCCCGGAGTGTCCACAATGTTGATCTTGGTGTCGCCATACTGGATGGCGGTGTTCTTGGCCAGAATGGTGATGCCGCGTTCACGCTCCAGATCGTTGGAGTCCATGACTCGCTCCACCGTTTCCTGATTCTCGCGGTAGACGCCGCCCTGCTTGAGCATCTGATCCACCAGTGTGGTCTTGCCGTGGTCGACGTGGGCGATGATCGCCACATTTCTCAATTTCTCGTTCTGCAAAGGTAAGACCCCTTTCTCTCGGGTATAAATTCACTAACCTTTGTATTATATGCTCTCAAAGAGGTGATTGCAAGCCTTTTCCCCAACTTTTTCTTTCTTTCACCGTTGACAAGCCCGCCGTATCTGCGTTACAATGGCAATCGTGGTATGTCTCAGTAGCTCAGCCAGATAGAGCGTGCGCCTCCTAAAAATCGAATCGTTCGAATCCTGGAGCCCTGTAAAATTGAATATTTT
>ENA-ORVG01000691-ORVG01000691.1-human-gut-metagenome-genome-assembly--contig:-NODE-691-length-45809-cov-4.832211_pt1 | contig 45809 bp, 40 predicted proteins | sample MGYA00242091_ERZ509233 | MGnify/ENA primary metagenome ERZ509233 (study PRJEB26280, sample SAMEA2338840) | human gut metagenome | biome: human gut; feature: human-associated habitat; material: faeces... | reverse complement strand
GGTAAAGGCCAGCACCGAATAACCGCCGCCGATCGAGAGCGACAGGCGCAGGTTGCTCAGCAGCGTGACGATCAGTACGCCGATGGCCATGTAGGCCAGCACGAACAGCATGCAGCCGAAGAGCAGGGCCGTAAGGCTGCCGTTGAGCGGTACCCCTACGATTTTGAACAGGATCAGGAACATCATCAGCGTCATGAGCAGCATCATGACTACGAGCGGCAGCATCTTTCCGACGAGCGCAGGGAATACCGACCCGCCCGCCGTGTCGAGCCACTCGCGCGCCGTGCCCGCTTTGAGTTCGGTGCCGATGGCGAAGATCGTGACGAGCATGGCGAAGATCATCAGCATCATGGGCATGAAGCTCGGCGAGAGGTAATAGCTGTAATTGATGTAGGGATTGAACAGTACGTGCTTGACGAAACGCACGGGCATGATCTGCGCCATCGCCTGTTTCTCGGTCAACCCCTGCTTCATGAGCAGTTGCAGCTGCACGCCTGCCTGAAAGGTCGTGACGGCCGTTTGCAGGTCTTTCGACAGCAGTCCGTTGACGGTGATGTTCGTGCCGCTCACCGAACATTCGATATGGGTCTGGCTGTTGCTGAGGATGTTCTTCTCGAAAAACGCCGGAATGTGGACGATGGCCGAGATACGTCCTTCGCGCATGAGCCGCTGGGCCTCCTCCATGCTCTGCACCTCGTAGGAGACCATCGCCGTCGGCGTGTCGTCGATCATCTGCGTCACCTTGCGCGACAGCGTCGTGTGGTCTTCGTCGAGTACGGCGATCGGGATGTTGCGCGCCACGCCCCGCTCGAAGATGACGGCGAAGAAGGCGAACGACACGACGGGAAGCACCACCATCAGCACCCAGTACATGGGCTGACGGACGATGCGCCGCAGTTCGCGCCGCACGACCTGATCGGTTTCTTTGAAGTAGTTGCGCATGGCTCCGATCGGCTACTCGATTGCGTCCCAGTCGACCAGAACGCTCATGCCGGGGCGTATCCCCTCTTCGGCGCCGAGCGGCTTGGCCTTGACGGCGAAGGTACGGATGTCGAATCCGCCCTGCGTGCGCGTCGCGGCCCATGTGGCGAAATCGGCCTGCGGAGCGATGTAGGTGATGTGGAAGTCGACATCGCGGTCGAGTGCGGGCACATAGCCGCGCAGGCGCTTGCCCATTCGGATCTTTGGCATCAGCGTCTCCTTGATGTTGAACGTCACCCACATGTCGCTCATGTCGAGGATGGCGACCACGGGATAACCGCTGCCCACCAGCTCGCCCTGCTCGGCGATGATCGTCGAGATTTCGCCCGTAACGGGCGAATAGACCATCGCGTCGCTCAGGTAGCTCTCCACCTCCGATACGACGCCTGCGGCCTGCCGCACCTGTGCCGCGGCGGCGGCTTTCTCCTCCTTCGAGGCGCCGTCGACCGCCAGGTCGTACTGCGCCTTGGCGGCCGCGGCGGTCGCGGTCATGGCGTTGTACTGCGCCTGCGCCTCGTCGAATTTCTGCGCCGGCACGACCCCTTGTTCGTAGAGCGCTTTCACGCGGTCGAAGGTCTTTTTGGCCAGTTCGCGTCCGGCCTGCGCCTGCTGCCACATGTTGAGCGCCGCTTCGATCTGCTGCACGCGGGCGCCGGAGAGCACTTTCTGGTCGATTGCCGACGCTGCGCTCCGCACCGCTTCGGCCTGTTGCAGTTTGGCGTCCAGTTCGGGCGTGGAAAGCGTGTATAACAGTTCGCCACGCTCGACGCGCTGCCCCTCCTCGACCTTCATGTCGACGATGCGGCCGGCGATTTTCGACGAAGCCTTATAGGTCGTACATTCCGTCGTGCCTTGAAGGAGGATCGGCGTCCTGGCCTTCAAATAACGGCTCACCAATAGGACTGCCGCGATGATGACGACGACGGCGACGAGGACAGCGATGATGTTTTTCTTCTTCATATCTCTTTCGTTTTTACTATTTCTCGAATGTGATGCGGCGGGCGTCCTGCCGGCGCATGTAGGCGGTGAATTCGTCGCTGATGCCGGCGGCTTCGAGCAGTTTCGCCAACGACACGTCGTAGCGATAGGCGGCTTCGATGCGCTCGGTCTTTACCTTGGCCAGATTCAGTTCGGCGTCGATCAGGTCGGTCGACGAACTCATCCCTTCCAGAAACGCCGCGTTCTTGGTTTTGAGATACTCCTCGGCGAAGGCGAGCGAAGCCTCGATCGAGGCCATCTGCGTGCGGTAGTTCTCCATCTGGTTGTAGAGCTTCTCGACGAGCACCGAAATGTCGTTTCCGGCTTTGTCCTGCAACGCTTCGACACGCCGTACGGTCTGTTTGGCCGCCGAATATTTGTATTCGCGGTTCAGGCCGTCGAAGAGCTTGAAGTTCACGCCGACGCCGACCGCCCAGCGCGGCAGCACCTTGGATACCTGATAGTCGTAAAACGACATGCCGCCCATGGCCACCACCTGCGGCAGGAACGACGAACGCTGCGCGCGTACCCCTTCGTAGGCCAGCCGGCGTTTCTGGTCGACCTGATCGAGCAGCGGGTTGCGTTCGGCGGCCAGTGTCCGGAAATGGTCGAGCGGTTCGATGCGTTCGAGTATGAACATCGCCGTGACGGGCTGGTAGTCGTCTGTCTGGCCTATGGTGCTGTTCAGCGCGGCGGCGATCGTCTCGACCTGCGACTGCGCGTTTTGCAGGTCGCGTTCGGCCTCCGACATCTTGAATTCGACGTAGAGTTTTTCGCTGCGAGAGATCATGCCCTGCGCTTCGAGCGCCGCGGCGTCTTCGAGGTGCTTGCGCACGCCGTCCACCACCTGCTGCCGTACAACGACGACCTGCCGTGCGAGCGCCAGCCCGTAGTAGCGTTCGACGAGTTCCGATACCAGCGCGTTGCGCTGCTGGATTCCCTGCGATCGGGCCGTCTGTTCGTTGATCCGCGCCGCACGGTTGGCGGCGTTGATCTTGCCGCCCATCCACAGCGGAACCGTCACGTCGCCGCCGACGAATCCCAGGCTGCGGTCTTGCAGCGGCAGCGCCCAGCTGGCCGCCATCGCTCCGCTCAACATCTGCGAAATGGAGGGGATGTAGTCCGACGGGATCATGCCGCTCTGAAGGATCTGTCCCGCGAGATTCTGCACCGGCGTCTTCATATTGTTGAGATCGATTTCGATGTCCTTACCCAGATAGGCGTAACTGCCCGTGATGCCGATCTGCGGCATACGCAGACCGATGGCAGCGCGGCGCTCCTGTTGTGCGGCGCGGCGGTTGAACTCGGCGGCCCGAATGGCCGGATTGTCCGAAAGCGTCATTTCGAGTGCCTCTTCCAGCGACAGCGTCCGCCCCTGTTCCTGTGCGGGGAGCTGCATAACGGCCGTCAGGGCGAGCATAACCAGCGTGACTTTTTTCATATCTTTTATACTTATGATGTTGCGAAGATAGAGATTATCCGCTTCAAATGTGTTTTTGTAAGGACGAAAAGGACATTTTTAGTCCGTTTAGTCCACTTTTTCTCTATTCGTGGAGACCGAGGTGGCCGTTGATCGCGCGTACTTCGCCTGCCAACTGCGGATAGACGCGCACCTCGACGCCGCCCTTGCGCAGCCGCACCGCTCCTTCGCAGCATACGAAGCACGACGGTTCGTATAGAGCAAAAACCGTGCGCGAGAAGCCGTGGCGCAGAATCAGTTCCGAACAACTCTCCGGTTCGCTGCTGCGCGTCGAGCACGGCTCCATCGAGGAGTAGATACTCGCGCCGTGCAGATCGGCTCCGGCGGCCGTCGCTTTGAGGATCGCCTCCTGTTCGGCATGGTGCGTGGGAGATGTTTCATGGGTATACCCCGTGAAACGGTCGCCCGAACGGGTCACGATGACCGCCCCCACGCGGTAGGAGGTGGCGCAGGGCGTACAGCGGCGGCTCAGGGCGATGGCCTGCCGCAGGTAATGCAGATCCTCCTCCGTGCGGTCGGGATGTAGCGTGTAGGTCGTCACCTCCATTCCTTCCAGCCGTCGGCGCTGCTGCGGGAAGCGTGCCGGATCGAAAGGCGGTTCGAAACAGGGGGCATGCGGGTCGCCGACGCGGACGGCGGGATTGACGGCCATGCGGAGCGTGTCGACGAGCCCCTCCGCAAAAAAAAGGCCGAGTGTGCGCGGGCCTCCCTCGACGAGCAGCCGTTCGAAGCCCCGCTTTTCCAGTTCGGTGATGATCCGCGCCGCCGAAAGGTCGGGGATACGGACGATTTCGGCCGCTGTTTCGAGCGGCGATGCGGCAGCGTTGTCGGTGAAGACGATCCGTGCGCCCGAGCCTGCGGTGAAGAAGTTCGACGCGGGGGCGAGTCGCAGCGAACGGCTCAGTGTGACCTTCGCGGGGTCGGCCAGCCGGTTTGCCGCAAGGCGCTCCCGGCGGAGCGCTTCGTCGCGCACGGTGAGCGACGGGTCGTCGCGGCGCACGGTCTCCGCCCCCACGAGGATCGCGTCGGCCCACGCCCGCAGGCGCATCACCTCGCGCCAGTCGGCGGGCGTCGAGAGAATCAGTCGCCGGGGCGACCGATCGTCCATATAGCCGTCGCCCGACAGGGCGACCGAAGCGTACACGTTCATCGTCGTAATTCGAACAGGGTTATTTCGGGATTCGCACCGATCCGCATGGGAAATCCTACATATCCTATGCCGTCGTTGACATAGAGCGTCCTCCCCTGCTTCTCGTAGGGGCCGCTCCAATGGCTGTACATCAGTTGCGCGGGCGAGAAGGCGCGGCCGAAGAGCCGTATTTTGCACTGCATGCTGTGAACGTGCCCCGAAAGTGTCAGGTCGCCGTAGCCCGCATCGAGAATCTGTTCCCAGAGTTGCGGAATGTGCGCCGCCGTGATGTTGTAGAGTTCTTGCGGCACGTCGCAGTAGGTCGTGCCGAAATCGTAGCCGGGCAGCGTACGATCGTGGCGCTGACGGGCCAGCGAGCGGTCGTAGGAGATACCCGACAGGGCGATCGAATCGTCGCCGCGCCGCAGGTAGACCGTTTCGTTGTCGAGTACGCGCCACCCCATCGCCCGCTGGCGTTCGACGAGCGCGGCGATGTTGGTCGCCGGCGGCAGGGAGAGCGTATCGCGGACGTAGTTGCCCGTATCGTGGTTGCCCGTGATCGAGAAGGTTCCGTAACGGCTGCGGATGCCGCCCAACAGGCGCATGGCCGTCGAATCGAGTTCCGTGTAGCGGATGTTGACCAGATCGCCGCAGAAGATCACCAGATCGGGCCGCAGAGCGTTGAGCGAGTCGACCAGCGCCCTCATCTCGCGGTCGGGGTCGACGAGCGTCCCGATGTGCAGGTCGGTGAATTGTGCGATGCGTAGCCCGTCGAACGCCTCCGGCAGCCGGTCGCTGCGGAGCGTGACGCGGTGTACGGCCAGTGTGCGGCGGCCCGACACGGCACCGTGAATCAGTACACCCGCCATACCGAGCGCGGCGATCGGTGCGAGGATGCGCGTCGCACGGCCCTTGCCGAACGTGCGCACGGCGTAGTAGGCCATGCGCGGCAGCGTGAGCAGCAGATAGGCGAAAAAAATCCACATGGCTGCCGTCACCACGCCGCTGGTGTTGTCCTTCACCAGCCAGAAGAGGACGATCCCGGCAAGCGGCAGCAGATCGCCCGCCGCGACGAGCGTCAGGAGCAGGTTCCGGTAGCGGTACGCTTTGCGGTGGCGGCGGAAATACCAACCGTCGGCGGCGAGCGGCAACAGAATCAGGAAAAGCGGCATCCACATCATAGCTGATAGATTATGAAGACGTTGCAAATATACGAAAAGGGGCGGAATATCCGACCGCGTCGATTCAAGAATCGGGTCAAATTCTTTGGCATATATCTTGCTTTCGGTAGCAGCGAATATTAACTGGCTGTTATCCAACATTAATAAACGGTTTTAAATCAAAAAAACACACAAGAGCTTATGAAGACAGTTCGACTTTTCATCGTTGCGTTGTTCCTGACTGTTGCGGCTTCGGCGCAGCCTAACGCATCCTCCGCCCGGGACGGAAGTTCGCCTACGGTTTACATGATCTCGGTTCAGGAGACCGATACGCTCATTCCCTGCGAGTGGCGAGCTCGTGCGGCCCGTAACCGGATGGCGATGATGGACGCCGTCGACGATTACAACCAAACGCACCGCACCGGTTTCCAGCAGCCCGGGCGGCCGCAGTTCCTCTTCGCGCACAAACAGAACAAGTATTCGCTGGCACTCGGAGGGTTCATCGCCCTGCGTACCAGTTACGACTTCGACGGAACGCCGTCGGCCACCGACTTCATCCCTTCGTCGATTCCGGTTCCGGGCGATTACGCTTCGCGGCAGCGGCTGTCGATGGATGCCTCTACCTCGCGCATCTATCTTAAAGGTATCGCCAACACCCGTGCGCTGGGCCGTGTCGTAGTCTATGTCTCCACCGACTTCCGCGGCGGTGCGCAGGGCAGCTATACGCCGCGCCTGCGCGAAGCCTACGTGTCGTTCAAGGGCTTTACCTTCGGCCGCGACGTGACGACCTTCTGCGATCTCGACGCAGGCCCCACGACGATCGACTTCCAGGGGCCGAACGCCTATAACTTCACCTTCGCCACGATGATCCGCTACGAAGTTCCCTTTGCGAACGATCATCTGAAATTCGGTCTGGCGGCCGAGCTGCCCAGCGTGAGCGGCACGTTCGGCGAGACGTTCGATCCGATTCCGCAGCGCGTGCCCGATTTTCCGGTCTATTTCCAGTATGCCTGGGGGGCCAAACGCGACAGCCATTTCCGCGTGACGGGCGTCGTGCGCGATCTCTATCTGCACAATGCCGCCACGGGGAACAATACCTCCCTGTTGGGTTGGGGCGTGCAGGCGAGCACCTGCATCAATCTGGCCCGCGTGCTGACGATCTACGGCAACGGCGTCTACGGCGAGGGCATTACCAACTACATTCAGGACCTGTCGGGACTGGGCTACGACTTCACCCCCGATCCGCAGGATCCGGCCAAGGTGCAGACCATGCCGATGTGGGGCTGGTACGGCGCGGCGCGCATCAATATCCTGCCGCAGCGTCTTTTCATATCGGGAGGTTATTCCGAAGCGCATATCCAGCAGAAGCACGGCTATTTCTCGGGCGACCAGTATCGTAACGGCCAGTATATCTTCGGAAATATCTTTTATAACTTCACCTCGCGTTGCAGCATCGCCGCCGAATACCTTTACGGCAGCCGCGAAAACAGGGACGGCATGAAGAACCATGCCAACCGCGTGAGCATGCAGGTGCAGTACAATTTCTAAACGACGATTGCCTGCGGTGCGGGTTCCCTCCCTTCGGTGCGCGGGGCCTCTCCGGCAGTCGCGTCGGTATGGCCGGCGATCCTTTTTATGGGATCGCCGGTTTCGTTTCCGTTATTCGACGGTCGGAAGATCGGGTCGGAAACGATGCGGATTCCGGCCTTTTTAGCTTTTGGTTCTACACTCGGCTTGCACACTTTGCGGAGGACGAGCCTCCGCTCAGATAGGCTGCGCCTCGGCAAAACCGCAAACTCCGTTTGCTTTTGCACTCGGCTTGCACTATCTTTGTCGACATGATGGAATTTTTGGAGACATATCATCTCGTGGGAATCGTCGTCGGCGCGGCGACCTTCCTCATTATCGGCGTTTTTCACCCGTTCGTCATCAAGGGCGAGTACTATTTCGGCGTGCGATGCTGGTGGGCTTTCGCCGTGTCGGGCGTCGCGGCGCTCGCGGCGTCGCTGTGGGTAGAAAACCTGATTCTCTCGATCCTGCTGGCCGTGTGGGGTGCATCGTCGTTGTGGGGGATCGGCGAACTGTTCGAGCAGCGCGAACGTGTGGCGAAAGGCTGGTTTCCGAAACGCGAAAAGAAAAACCGACGGGGCGGCCGATGAAGCGGTTGGGTACCTATGCCGTATTGTTGTCGATGATCGCCGCGGTCGTCGTCAGTGCAGGGTATCTGCGCGGCGTGCGGATGCAGCGTGTCGTTCCGGCGACGGTTCTGCCCGACGAACGCATTTTCCGTGCGCGCCTGCTCTTCGCGGGCGACGTGATGGCCCATCTGCCGCAGTTGACTGCGGCACGGAGGTCCGATGGAACGCACGATTTCTTCGGACAGTTCCGTCTCGTAAAGCCCCGCTTCGATGCTGCCGATCTGGTCGTGGTCAATCTCGAAACTACCCTCTCCGCCGCCGCTCCCCATACGGGTTATCCCTGTTTCCGTACCCCGTCGTCGTTGGCCCGTGCTCTGCGCAGGGCGGGTGTCGACGTAGCCGTCACGGCCAACAACCATTGTTGCGACGGCGGCGCGCGGGGTATCGGCGCGACGCTCGCCGCGCTCGACGATGCGGGTCTGCGCCACACGGGAACGTTCGTCGACTCGTTGCGGCACGGCGCCGACCACCCGCTGCGGCTCGCGGCGAACGGCATCCGCTTCGCACTGTTCAACTATACCTATGGCACCAACGGTCTGCCAGTGCCTGCGGGCACGACGGTCAACCGAATCGATACGACGGTCATCGCCCGCGATCTGGCGGCCGTCGACCGCGGTGCGGTCGATTGCGTTATCGCCTTCGTGCATTGGGGCAACGAGTACGAACGTCGGCCTGACAGCGAACAACGGATGCTGGCAGGGTTCCTGCGACGGCACGGCGCGGATCTGGTCGTCGGCAGTCATCCGCACGTCGTGCAGCCCTTCGAGCAGGATTCGACGGGTGCCGTCTTCTACTCGTTGGGAAATTTCGTCTCGAACCAGCGGCGGCGTTACTGCGACGGCGGACTGCTGGCCGAAGTGGAAGTCGTCAAGCGCGTTGCGGCGGGCGTGCCGACGATGCACTATGCCGCACAGGTCGTTCCGGTGTGGGTTGCCCTGCCCGACTACCGGATTCTGCCGCCCGAAGTGGCCGATACGCTTGCGATGCCGCCCCACGCACGTGCGGCTTATGACCGGTTCATGCAGGATACTCGCCGGCTGCTCGATGAGCGGGAGTGAAAATAGAAGCGGACTCTCAAAAGAGGGTCCGCTTCTATTTTCCGGCCCGGATGGCCTAATAGTTCTCCCGCTTCGGCTCGAAATAGGCCTGGGGATGCTTGCAGGCGGGGCAGATTTTCGGTGCCTCGGTGCCTTTGCAGATGTAACCGCAGTTGCGGCACTGCCACCAGATTTCGTGGTCGCGGATGAAGAAATTACCGTCGGTCAAGCGGCTCAGCAGTTTGAGGTAACGATCCTCGTGCTCGTGCTCGGCGACGATCACCATGCGGAACGTGGCGGCGATTTCGGGGAAGCCCTCCTCGTCGGCGATTCTGGCGAATTCGGGGTACATCTCCGTCCATTCCTCGTTCTCGCCCATCGCAGCGGCTTTGAGGTTCTCCTCCGTGGTGCCGATCACGCCGGCCGGGAAACTGGCCGTGATGGAGAGGCAACCGCCTTCGAGGTACTTGAAAAATTTCTTGGCGTGTTCCTTTTCCTGATCGGCCGTTTCGAGAAAGATGCCGGCGATCTGCTCGTACCCCTCTTTCTTGGCTACGCTTGCGAAATAGGTATACCGGTTGCGCGCCTGCGATTCGCCTGCGAATGCCGTGAGCAGATTTTGCTCGGTCTTGGTTCCTTTGATGCTTTTCATAACTGAATTTATTAATGTGTTAAGTGGTTTCTGTTTTTTCGTTAACAAAGATACGAAAAATTGTCGGATGTTCGGCAGAAATAGCGATTCTTTATTTTTATAGAAGTATAGGATCGGCTTATCTTGCGATTTGCCGACTTGTGTCGGTATATTTATGCCGATTTTCCGTATCTTAGATTACAGCTTAGATATTTCGTCTCGGCATAATCAAATATGAATGTTTGCTTCTGCGCTCGACTTTTCGTATCTTTGACTTCGTCTTAGATACTCCCGCTCGGCAATGTTCAAATAAAATTTGACATTGCTCTCGCTTATTCGTATCTTTGTCGTCCCGAACCGTCCGGAATGCCGAAACGGTTCGACATGCAAACGGTTTTCCCGCCGAAACAGGGAATGTCGGAACGGAGTCGGCGTTTGTAAACGCCGTTCATGTGAGGAAGACGGATTCCGTTCCGGCAGGCGAATCGCCTGATTATATTAATTGTTCCGTCTTCCTCGCACGACTCTATGGCAGACGAAAAAATCATCTTTTCCATGGTGGGGGTCTCCAAGACTTTCACCAACCAGAAAAAGGTTCTCAACAACATCTACCTCTCCTTCTTTTACGGAGCCAAGATCGGCATTATCGGTCTGAACGGTTCGGGCAAGTCGACGCTGATGAAGATCATCGCTGGACTGGACAAGAACTTTCAGGGCGAGGTGGTCTTTTCACCCGGCTACACGGTGGGTTATCTGGAACAGGAACCGCAGCTGGACGATTCGAAGACCGTGCGTGAAGTGGTCGAGGAAGGGTGTGCCGCGACCGTGGCGCTGCTCAAAGAGTACGAGCAGATCAACCAGCAATTGTGCGAGCCGATGGACGACGACACGATGGCGCGGCTCATCGAACGGCAGGGCGAGTTGTACGAGCAGATCGACCATGCGGGCGGCTGGGAGTTGGACAGCGTGCTGGAACGTGCAATGGACGCCCTGCGTTGTCCCGATCCCGACCAGTCGGTGAAGGTGCTGTCGGGCGGCGAACGCCGTCGCGTGGCGTTGTGTCGGTTGCTGTTGCAGCAGCCCGACGTACTGTTGCTGGACGAACCGACCAACCACCTCGACGCCGAGTCGATCGATTGGCTGGAACAACATCTGCAACAGTATAAGGGTACGGTGATCGCCGTGACGCACGACCGTTATTTCCTCGACAACGTGGCCGGCTGGATTTTGGAACTGGATCGCGGCGAGGGTATTCCGTGGAAGGGCAACTATTCGGGTTGGCTCGAACAGAAATCCAAGCGGCTGGAGATGGAGGAGAAGCAGGCGTCGAAGCGCCGCAAGACCCTCGAACGCGAGTTGGAGTGGGTGCGCATGTCGCCCGCGGGCCGTCACGCCAAGAGCAAGGCGCGTCTGTCGGCCTACGACAAGATGCTCAACGAGGACGCCAAGCAGCAGGAGGAGAAGCTCGAAATCTATATTCCCAACGGCCCGCGTCTGGGCGACGTGGTGATCGAGGCGCACGACGTGAAGAAGGCCTTCGGCAACCGCGTATTGTACGAGAATCTCAACTTCACGCTGCCGCCCGCGGGCATCGTGGGTGTCATCGGCCCCAACGGTACGGGCAAGACTACCCTCTTCCGTATGATTATGGGGCTGGAGCAGCCCACGGCGGGAACCTTCACCGTGGGGCAGACCGTCAAATTGTCCTACGTCGATCAGCAGCACAAGTCGATCGATCCCGAAAAGACGGTCTACGAGGTGATCTCGCAGAACAGCGAGTGGATTCAGCTGGGTAACCGCCAGGTGCCGGCGCGTGCCTATGTGGCGCGCTTCAACTTCACGGGAGCCGATCAGGAGAAGAAATGCGGCGTGCTGTCGGGCGGCGAGCGCAACCGCCTGCATCTGGCCCTCGCACTCAAGGAAGGCGGCAACGTGCTGCTGCTCGACGAGCCGACCAACGACATCGATGTCAACACGTTGCGTGCGTTGGAGGAGGGCTTGGAGAATTTCGCCGGCTGTGCCGTCGTCATCTCGCACGACCGTTGGTTTCTGGATCGTATCGCCACGCATATCCTCTCGTTCGAGGGTGACTCGAAGGTGGTCTTCTATCAGGGATCGTACAGCGAGTTCGAGGAGTGGAAGCGTGCGCAGGGCGGCGACGCGACGCCCCACCGCGTGAAATACAAGAAATTGATGGAGTAATCCGTCGGCTGTGTCGTGCGGATTGCAAAAATATGCGTTGATGGCTATGGGGATGTTTGCATTTTTATCGTGCGCTCGGGAGAATCCCTGCATCGACGCTTTCTGCTGGGATGTGCAGACGGCTGGCATGGCGCAGGAGGAGTCCGATATAAAGGGCGAGACGGATCTCGATGGGTTCCTTTCCGAGATCGAACGTTTCCCGTGGTACGATCAGGCCGTTTTGGCCGAGCGGAACCCGACGCTGTCGCCAACGGTTTCCGTCATCGATTTGAAAACCGACCGCTCCGTGTTCATTTCGGTGGGGTTGGCCGGCAGCCGGAAGGTCAGCTATTGGGTAGGTTACATCTATCCCGTGCAGAAACGTTTTCTTGGAATCGACCGCCTCTTCCGCCGTGTGGAGATGTACGAAACGGAACGAATGGATCGGATTATTCCGATCGTGAAGGCTTTTTTCGGACGCGACGATCAGGAGTTGCGTCGGCGGTTGGCGCCTCTGTCTCCGTATCTGCGGGTGAAAGAAAGCGGAGGCTGGTCGGCCTATATGGATAAAAAACAACAGATAGTGAAACAAATAAAGTAATCATGCAGAAACCTTCGATTCCCAAGGGGACGCGCGACTTCTCGCCCGCCGAGATGATGCGCCGTAACTATATTTTCGACTCGATCCGGCAGGTGTTCCGCACCTTCGGTTTCGCGCCGCTCGAAACCCCCGCCATGGAAAACCTCTCCACGCTGCTGGGAAAATACGGCGACGAGGGCGACAAGCTGCTGTTCAAGATTCTCAATTCGGGCGACTATGCGGCGGGACTTGCACCCGACGAACTGCGGCAGGCGTCGAAAATCTGCGAAAAGGGGCTGCGTTACGACCTCACGGTGCCCTTCGCGCGCTACGTCGTGCAGCATCAGGGCGAGATCGTCCTGCCGTTCAAGCGGTATCAGATCCAGCCCGTCTGGCGTGCCGACCGGCCGCAGAAAGGCCGCTACCGCGAATTCTACCAGTGCGACGTTGACGTCGTGGGCTCGCGTTCGCTGCTGAACGAGGTGGAGTTGGTGGAGATCGTCGAGCGCGTTTTCCGCAAGTTGGGCATCGCCGTGACGCTCAGAATGAACAACCGCAAGATTCTCTACGGTATCGCCGAGACGATCGGCCATGCCGACAAGATGATCGACATCACGGTGGCGATCGACAAGCTGGAGAAGATCGGTATCGACAACGTGAAGGCCGAACTGCGCGAACGCGGTATCGACGATGCGGCGATCGACAGACTTCAACCGATACTCGAACTGAGAGGAGACAACCGTCGGAAACTCTCTGCGTTGCGCGATGTATTGAGCGGTTCCGAGACGGGGCTGAAAGGCGTCGAGGAGTTGGAGACGGTTTTCGGTTATGTCGAGCGGCTGGGTATCGCGCTCGCCGTCGAGTTGGATCTGTCGCTGGCGCGGGGTCTGAACTACTATACGGGGGCGATCTTCGAGGTCAAGGCCAACGATTATGCCATCGGCTCGATCTGCGGCGGCGGCCGCTACGACGACCTGACGGGTATTTTCGGTATGCCCGACACTTCGGGCGTGGGCATCTCGTTCGGTGCCGACCGCATCTACGACGTCATGGTCGGGCTGGAACTTTTCCCTGAGGAGGTGAACTTCTCGACGAAGGTGCTCTTCGTCAATCTGGGGGCCGACGAGGAGGCTGCGTCGCTCGGCCTGCTGCGGGCGTTGCGCGATGCCGGCGTCGCCGCCGAGATCTATCCCGAAAAGGGCAAGATGAAGAAGCAGATGGAGTATGCCAACCGCCGTTCGATCCCCTACGTGGCCATCGTCGGCAGCGACGAGTTGGCGCGGCAGACGGTGACGCTCAAAGATATGCGCACCGGCGAACAGCGGCAGGAGCCCTTCGCGGAGCTGGCCGCAAGTTTGCAATAGAACGACCGGATTGCAACGGAGTCGTGCGGCCCGGCCTCGCGGCTCCGTTGCGTCGTATGAATCAAGGAGAGTTATGAAACGTCTGATTACGTTGATCGTCGGCGTGTTGTGCACGGCTCCGTGGAGCGTGCGCGCCCAGTTCGACGATGCGGCGGCCGCGCAGTTGCAGAAACTCGTGCAGGCCTATCGCTATGTGGATGCCGCCTACGTCGATTCGCTCGATACGGCGCCGCTGGTCGAGGAGGCGATCCGCGGGATGCTCACGCGGCTCGATCCCCATTCTGCCTATCTTTCGGAGGAGGAGATGAAGGGCGTTGACGAGAGCTTCGACGGCAGTTTCGGCGGTATCGGGATCGAATTCAATGTGTTGAACGACACGGTGGTGATCGTCAACACGATCGCCGGAGGCCCTTCGGCGCAGGTGGGACTGCTGCCGGGCGACCGGATCGTGGGGATCGACGGGCAGCGGGCCGTCGGGCTGAGCCGGGCCGAGGTGCCCGAACGATTGCGCGGCCCGTCGGGCACGCAGGTGAGGTTGGAGGTGTCGCGTCATGCCGTGAAGGAGCCGCTGGCGTTTACCGTGACGCGCGGCGATATTCCGCTCCATACGGTCGACGCGGCCTACAAGGTCGATGCGGAGACGGGGTATATCAAGGTGAACCGTTTCGGGCGGACGACGATGCAGGAGTTCGTCGAGGCGTTCAAGGGGATGAAGGGCGTGCGTTCGCTGATCCTCGATCTGCGGGGCAACGGCGGCGGCCTGCTCGATCAGGCGGTCGCTATGGCCAACTTCTTCCTGCCGCGCGGCAGCCGGATCGTCTCGACCGAGGGGCGCGCGGTGCCGCCCCGCGCCTATACGGCGCCGGTCGACGGCGCTTTTCTCCGCGGGCCGGTCGTGGTGCTCATCGACGAGAACTCGGCTTCGGCCAGCGAGATCGTCGCCGGGGCGTTGCAGGACTGGGACCGGGCGGTGGTCGTCGGTCGTCCGAGCTTCGGCAAGGGGTTGGTGCAACGTCAGTTCCGGTTGGGCGACGGCTCGGCGATCCGCGTCACGGTGGCGCGTTACCACACCCCTTCGGGGCGGGTTATTCAGCGACCCTATGAGAAGGGACACCGCGAGGAGTATTATGCCGCGCACCGCGAGCGGCTGACCGGCGTGCAGGCGGACAGCGTAGCGGCCGAAACGCCGCAGTTCGAGACCCTGCGCACGCATCGGCCGGTCTATGGCGGAGGCGGCATCCGTCCCGACGTTCGGGTCGAAGCCGATACCGTCGGGCAGACCGGTTACTGGCTGGCGCTGATGCGTCATGGCGTAGTCAACGAACTGGTGCTGCGCTATCTGGACCGGGAACGGCCGCAGCTGACGGCCCGCTATCCCGATTTCGAACGATTCGATGCCGGATTCGCCGTATCGCCCGCGATGATGTCCGAACTGGCGGAGACGGCTGCGGCGCAGGGAATAGAACCCGCAAGGGATGAGGCGGCGCAGTCAGACGGGCTCCTGAAATTGCAGATCAAGGCACTGGTCGCCGAGCGGCTTTTCCCGCGCGAAGGCTTCTATCGGGTGATGAATGCGGCCGACGGATCGATGTTCCGGCGCGCGGTCGAACTGCTTGGGGCATGGTCGGAACAGGGGAAACAGATCCTTTCGAAAAGAAAATAAGCGAATTTCGGAAGATTCGTTTGGATATTCCGGATATTTTTATTATTTTCGTCTACCGTGCAATACATAACCGCCGGAATTCGATCGGCGCGCATCCGGCGGGCGCGGGTTACGACAGTTGAAACCTAAATAACACCTGGATCATGTTTTCTCGAACGGATATACCGCGGAAAGAGAGTGAAGAGGTCGGCGAACATATTCTGACGAAGGCCGTGAAGGCGGGTCGCCGAACCTATTTTTTCGATGTTCGTGCGACGCGGGGCAATGACTATTACCTGACGATTACCGAAAGTCGGAAGACGACCGTCGCCGATGGTTCGGTCGTTTTCGACCGGCATAAGATTTTTCTTTACAAGGAAGATTTCGCCCGTTTCGACAGAACGTTGCGGGAGGTGCTGGATTTTATCGCTGCGTGTCAAAGGGCGGACGAAGCCTCCGCAAGGCAGAAAACGGAAGGTCCCGTTTCGGAATGAAAAAATGTCGTATTGTGAAATACGACATTTTTTTGTGCGGCGGGTCCGAACGACCGGTACGTCGGGATATGAACACGCTTATCCGCGATTTTACTTCGGAATCTGGTTTCCGGTTGAGCGGCGGCATCGCCGGGCGATGCCGCCGTCCCGCACGGCGGACTCCATTCGGCCGGGACTCGCGTCGTTTCGCCGTCGTCGGAGAAGGGCGGAGCGGCCGGCGTGCGTCGTGAAGAGGGATAAACCTTAAAATTAAGGATAAATTAACTTCGGAGTCGGCCAGCAGGCGGCGTTATGTTGCGGAATTCGATTATCTTTGCGCAAGGAAAACCCTCCGCATGCGCGTCGTTCAGGTTCGACCGGATCGCTCCCGTGAGGTCTCCGGCCTGCGTGTTCCTGCGGACGAAACCATAATTTGCAAGCAGATCCAATGACGAATTATCTATTGTTGGCGCTCAAAGGTTGCGCTATGGGAATGGCCGACGTGATCCCCGGCGTTTCGGGCGGTACGATCGCCTTTATTTCGGGTATTTACACGGAACTGATCGAGTCGATCAAAAAGCTGGGCGGCCCGTCGCTGCGGCTGTTGGCTACACTGCGTCTGCGGGAGTTCTGGCGTGAGATCAACGGAAATTTCCTGGCGGCGGTTTTCGCCGGACTTCTTGTCGCGGTCTTTTCGCTGGCGCGGGCGATGACTTACCTGTTGGAGCACCACCCCATTGAAATCTGGGCCTTCTTTTTCGGACTGATCGTCGCCTCGGCGCTGTTGGTGGCGCGCGATGTTACGCGCTGGAATGCCGCATCGGTCGTTTCGCTGTTGTGCGGCATCGCGGTAGCGTGGTGGATTACGGTGGCGTCGCCGTCGCAGACGCCCGAAACGTGGTGGTTCATCCTGCTGTCGGGTGCTATCGCCATTTGCGCGATGATCCTGCCCGGCATATCGGGTGCGTTCATTCTGCTGTTGATGGGCAAATACCAGTTTATTCTCAATGCCGTTTCGTCGTTCGACATCGGTATCCTGGCGCTGTTCGCAACGGGGGCGGTCGCCGGATTGGTGAGCTTTTCGCACGTGCTGTCGTGGCTGTTGCGGCGTTATCACGACGTGACGATCTCCCTGCTGATGGGCTTCATGGTCGGATCGCTCAACAAGGTGTGGCCGTGGAAAGAGACGCTCGAAAGCTATTTCGACAGTCACGGCGCGGCGCATCCGCTCGTCGAACGCAACGTGCTGCCTGCGACCTTTACGGAATTGACCGGTACGGAGGCGCAGGTGGGATGGGCTGTGGCGCTCTGCGCCTGCGGATTCCTGCTCATTTGGGGTATCGAGTACGTCGGCAATCGTATCGCCGCCAAAAAGGACGAAGCATGAAACGGTACGGGTTGATCGGCCGGCCGCTCGGCCACTCCTTCTCGGCTGGTTATTTCGCGGCTAAGTTCCGCAGGGAGGGGATTACGGGGTGCGATTATGCGCTTTACGAGCTGCCTTCGATCGAGGCGTTGCCCGAATTGCTGGGGGCGCAACCCGAATTGCAGGGATTCAATGTGACCATTCCCTACAAACAGCGGATTTTCGACTATCTGGACGACGTGTCGGAAGAGGCCACACGGATCGGGGCCGTGAATTGCGTGCGCCGCGACGGCGGGCGGTTGACGGGTTTCAATACCGACATCGAGGGCATCCGCCTTTCGCTGCGCCTTCTGCTCGGCGACGATCTTCCCGAAGCGGCGCTGGTGCTGGGCACCGGCGGAGCTTCGCAGGCGGTGCAGTATGCGCTCGCGGAGGCGGGAATCCCCTATGCGGTCGTTTCGCGCGATCCGGCACGGGGGAACTTCCTTTACGACGATCTGAGGCCAGAGATCGTTGCCGGACACCGGCTGATCGTCAACGCTACGCCGGTGGGGACGTTTCCACATGTCGACGAAGCGCCGCTGCTGCCCTACGAGGCGCTGACGGCGGCGCATTACCTGTTCGATCTGGTCTATAATCCCGAACGGACGCAGTTCTTGTTGCGCGGCGAGCGGCAGGGAGCGCACACGCTCAATGGCCTTCCCATGCTCGAAGCGCAGGCCGAGGCGTCGTGGCGTATCTGGAACGGCGTTATTTAGCGGCGTCTTCTCCGTCCATCGAGCGGAGCAGGGCCGCCGCCCATTCGGCGTCCTCCTCGCGGACGACGATCTGGGCCGGCATCGTTCCGACGGGATAGATGGCCGACATGTATTCGTTGCGGATCGTAGCGAAGATGCCTTCGCTTTCCAACAGCGATTTGGCCGTTTCGGCCCGGGTAATCGAGTCGTATTCCCGAATTACCACCAGTTCTTCATTGTTATCCATAGTTCCGTAGATTTAGGTTGCACGAAAGATAAACTCTTTCGGCGATAAATCCAAAAATATTGCCAGACAATTCGTAAGCGGCTGCGGTCGACGGATTGTTGATAATTCGTCCGGCGGACGGTTGTCTTTTTTTCATTAAATGCGTACCTTTGACTGCGCCTTAGATACGGTGCCCCGTAAAATGCGAATAAAGTTTGCATTGTGTTCGGCTTAATCGTACTTTGGCTGACGCCGAAGATACTCCGCCTCAGCAATCGCAAATAAATTTGCATTGCGCTCGGCTTAACCGTATCTTTGGTAAAAAGAAGACGACGTTATGACAACCCCTCCCGATTTCGTGCATCTGCACGTCCATTCACAGTATTCGATCCTCGACGGTCAGGCCAGCATTCAGAAGCTGGTGGACAAGGCCATGCGGGACGGACAGCCGGGCATCGCGTTGACCGATCACGGCAACATGTTCGGTATCAAGGAATTTTATAACTACGTCAAGAAAGTCAAGGGAAAATACAAGGCGCAGGCCGCCGAAGCCGAGGCGCGTCTGGCGGCGCTCGTCGACGGCTCGCAGGCGCCGGCCGATCCGGCGGAGATCGCCCGCTGCCGGGCCGAACTGGCCGATCTGAAACGCAAGGCTGCGTTCAAGCCGATCATCGGCAGCGAGGTTTACGTGGCGCGGCGGCGGATGCAGGACAAGGAGGGAAAACCCGATCAGAGCGGTTACCACCTGATCCTGCTGGCCAAGAATCTCAAAGGGTATCACAATCTCATCAAGATCGTGTCGAAAGCGTGGACCGAAGGATTCTACATGCGTCCGCGTACCGACCGCGTCGAGTTGGAGAAATACCACGAGGGGCTGATCTGCTGTTCGGCCTGCCTGGCGGGCGAGGTGCCCCGCGCGATTACGGCCGACGACATGCAGAAGGCCGAGGAGGCGATCCTGTGGCACAAAAAACTCTTCGGCGACGACTATTACCTCGAATTGCAGCTGCACAAGGCCACCGTCGAGCGGGCCAACCACGAAGCCTATCCGATGCAGCTCAAAGTGAACGAGCATCTGCGCCGACTGGCCGCGAAACACGGCGTCCGTCTGGTCTGTACCAACGACGTGCACTTCGTGGACGAAGACAACGCCGAGGCGCACGACCGGCTGATCTGCCTCTCGACCGGCAAGGACCTCGACGATCCCAAGCGAATGCTCTACTCCAAGCAAGAGTGGCTCAAAACCCGCGAGGAGATGGCGGCGATCTTCGGCGACGTACCCGAAGCGATGGCTACGACGGTCGAAATCTGCGAACAGGTCGAGACCTATTCCATCGACCACTCCCCCATCATGCCTACCTTCGAAATTCCGGCCGAGTTCGGAACCGAGGAGGGCTACCGGCAGCGTTTTTCGGAGAAAGACCTCTTCGACGAGTTCACGCAGGACGAGAACGGCAACGTCGTGCTCAGCGAGGAGGAGGCCCGCAAGAAGATCGAAAAACTGGGCGGATACGACAAGCTCTACCGCATCAAGTTGGAGGCCGATTACCTGCGCAAGCTGACGATGGACGGTGCGCGCAAGCGTTACGGCGAGCAGCTTACCGACGAACAACAGGAGCGGCTCAATTTCGAGCTGCACATCATGAAGACGATGGGTTTTCCGGGTTACTTCCTCATCGTGCAGGACTTCATCCGCGCCGCACGCGAGGAGCTGGACGTGTCGGTCGGCCCTGGCCGCGGTTCGGCGGCCGGTTCGGCCGTGGCCTACTGCCTGGGGATCACGCAGATCGACCCGATCGCCTACGATCTGCTGTTCGAGCGTTTCCTGAATCCCGACCGTATCTCGCTGCCCGATATCGACGTCGATTTCGACGACGACGGCCGCGGTCGCGTGCTCAACTGGGTGACGCAGAAGTACGGCAAGGAGAAGGTCGCCCACATCATCACCTACGGTACGATGGCCACCAAGATGGCGATCAAGGACGTGGCGCGCGTGCAGAAGTTGCTGCTCGCGGAGTCCGACCGCCTCTGCAAACTGGTGCCCGACAAGATTCCCGACAAGAAGCTCAACCTGCCGAATGCAATCGAGTATGTCCCCGAATTGAAGGCTGCGGCGGAGTCGGACAACCCCGTTCTGCGCGACACGATGCGCTATGCCCAGATGCTCGAAGGCAACGTGCGCGGTACGGGTGTTCACGCCTGCGGTACGATCATCTGCCGCGACGATATCACCGACTGGGTGCCCGTTTCGACGGCCGACGACAAGGAGACGGGGCAAAAGATGCTCGTCACGCAGTACGAAGGTTCGGTGATCGAGGATACGGGACTTATCAAGATGGACTTCCTGGGGTTGAAGACTCTGTCGATCATCAAGGATGCCGTGGAGAACATCCGCCTCACGACGGGCAGGAAGATCGATATCGACGACTTCTCGATCATCGACGATCCGGCTACCTACAAGCTCTTCTGCGAGGGCCGTACCGTCGGGACGTTCCAGTTCGAGTCCCCCGGAATGCAGAAATACCTGCGCGAGTTGCAGCCGTCGACCTTCGAGGATCTGATCGCCATGAACGCGCTCTATCGGCCCGGCCCGATGGATTATATCCCGGATTTCATCGCCCGCAAGCACGGCCGCAGTCCGATCGTCTACGATATTCCCGTCATGGAGAAGTATCTGAAAGACACTTACGGCGTGACGGTCTACCAGGAGCAGGTCATGTTGTTGTCGCGTCTGCTGGCCAACTTCACGCGCGGCGAGTCCGACACGTTGCGCAAGGCGATGGGCAAGAAGCTCAAAGACAAGCTGGACGCCTTGAAGCCCAAGTTCATCAAGGGAGGACAGGCCAACGGCCACGACCCGAAAGTGCTCGAAAAGATCTGGGGCGACTGGGAGAAGTTCGCCTCCTATGCCTTCAACAAATCGCATGCTACCTGCTATTCGTGGGTGGCTTTCCAGACGGCCTACCTCAAAGCCAACTACCCCTCGGAGTACATGGCGGCGGTGCTGAGTCGAAACCTGACGAACGTCGAGCAGCTGACGATCTACATGAACGAGTGCAAGCGTATGGGCATCAATGTGCTCGGCCCCGACATCAACGAGTCGATGCTGCAATTCTCGGCCAACAAGCAGGGCGACGTGCGCTTCGGGCTGGCGGCGATCAAGGGTGTCGGCGAAGCGGCCGTGGAGAGCATCATCGCCGAACGGACGAAGAACGGGCGCTTCAAGGACATTTACGACTTCATCGAACGGGTCGACTATTCGCTCGTGAACCGCAAGTGCCTGGAAAATATCGCCTATGCCGGAGGGTACGATTCGATTTCGGGATTCAGCCGCTGCAAGTTTTTCGGTGTCGATCAGCGCGACAACAACGGCGTGACCTACATCGAGCAGCTGATGCGTTACGGACAGCGTTATCAGAGCGAAAAGAACAACGCCCAGCAGAGCCTCTTCGGCGGCGATACCGGAACGACCGACATCACGCCGCCGGTGATTCCCGCCTGCGCCGAGTGGTCGCAGCTCGAAAAGCTCAACAAGGAACGCGAGGTGATCGGACTCTATCTCTCGGCCCATCCGCTCGACGACTACAAGGTGATCATCCGCAACATGTGCAAGACGCAGGTGGGCGATCTGGATCACCTCGACGAGTTGAAGGGCAAGGAGATCGCCGTGGCGGGCATGGTCGTCGCGGTGCAGAACCTGACGACCAAGACCGGAAAGCCGTGGGGAAAGTTCAAGCTGGAGGATTACAACGGCACGCACGAGTTCGCGCTTTTCGGCAAGGATTACGAGAATTTCCGCAAATACCTTTTCAGCGACTATTTCCTCTTTATCCGGGGACGGGTACAGCCGCGCCCCTACAACGACCAGGAGCTGGAATTCCGCATCACGTCGATGATGCAGCTGTCGGAGTTGCAGGAGGCCGTCAAGGAGGTGCACGTGCAGCTGGCCGTCGAGGAGATCACGCGCGACCTGATCGCACGGATGGGCCGTTCGGTCAAGGAGGCGAAGGGCAATACCCTGCTGCGGCTGAACGTTTACGACCGGCAGGCACAGGTGTCGCTCAATCTCTTTTCGAAGAGTTACAAGGTGAGCCTTACGCAGGGATTGGTGTCGTTCTTCGAAGACAATGATATAAAGTATACTGTTATATAATCAAAACAACAAATTAAAAATCAGGTGAATTATGGCAATTGAACTGACAACTGAAAATTACGGCGAGGTCGCCGCCTCGAAACTCCCTGTTTTGATCGATTTCGGTGCCGAATGGTGCGGTCCCTGCCGCATGGTGGCGCCGATTGTCGAAGAGTTGGCCGGAGAGTACGAAGGCCGCGTGTTGATCTGCACATGCGATGCGGAGAAGAGCGACGACATCGTGGCGACCTATAAGGTGCGCAACATCCCGACGCTCGTCTTTCTGAAGGATGGACAGGAGGTCGCCAGAATCGTGGGTGCGACGACCAAGGCGGAGATCGTCGACAAATTGTCGAAACTGCTCTGAGCGATGATCCGTTCGTGCGAATGGCACGGGACGCAGGCCGTGGAGTTCACCAAGCGGGACTACACGGCCTTGCTCGTTCCGTCGGTGGGGGCGAATCTGGTGCGGCTGGCCCATACGCGATTGGGAGTGGAGGTGTTGCGCACGCCGTCGGAACGGGAGCATGACGAATTCCTTCGGCGTCCCCATGTCTACGGCGTGCCGATCCTCTTTCCGCCCAACCGGATCGCCGACGGACGGTTTCGGTTCGACGGCCGCGAATACCGCTTCCCGATTACCCGTCCCGAGGAGAACAACTACCATCACGGCATCCTCAAAAGCCAGCCGTTCGCGGTGTCGAAGGCCGTCGAGACGCCCGACGAGGTGCTGATCGAAACACGCTGTTATTCGAATGCGGCCTCGGATGCGATCTATCGGGATTTCCCGCACGCCTTCAAGTGCAAGATCACCTACCGGCTTTCGGCCGAAGGGTTGGAGCAGGAGGTGATGTTCGGCAATAAGAGCGACCTTCCCATGCCTGTCGGCGTGGGATTCCACACGCCGCTCAACGTTCCCTTCGCCGGCGGCGATGCGGCGGACTACCGGCTCCGTATGGCCGTGGGCGAACGTTTCGAGTTGAGCGGACGCAATCTCCCGACCGGACGGCTGCTGCCGCTCGACGAACGGTTTGCACGGCTGCGTGCTCCCGAAGGGTTGCAGGCGACCGGTTGCGAGGCGATCGAAGCTGGTTTTTCGGTGCGCGAGATCGAGGTCGACGGCCGGCCTTTCCGCGGTTCCGTGGTAGAGAATCGCCGTACGGGAGTGCGGGTTTTCTACGAGGTCGACTCCCAGACGCTCTATTGGACGCTCTGGAACAACGGCGGGCAGGTGCCCTACTGCTGTCCCGAGCCGCAGTCGTGGGCCACCGATGCACCGAATCTGCCCGACCGCGAACGGTGGGGATTCCGCTCGATCCCGCCGGGCGGCAAGTGGTCGATCCGTTACCGGTTGTATGTGAAATAATTCGGAACACGGTGCGGCTCGAAAACCGTACCCGTTCCCTTAGCGGATTTGGACATGGTGTATCGTTTGGAGACGGAGCGGTTGCGGCTGAGGGAGTGGCTTCCGGAGGACAGGGAGCCGCTGGCCGCGATGAATGCCGACCGGAGGGTAATGGAGTTTTTCCCGCACCCGCTGTCGCGGGCGGAGTCGGACGCTTTTTTCGATCGGATCGTCGCCGAATGGGCGGAGTCCGGTCGGGGACTGTATGCCGTCGAACGACGCGGGGACGGACGGTTGATCGGGTTGACGGGGCTGCACCGTGCGGCCTTCGAGGCGTCGTTTACACCCTGTATCGAGATCGGATGGCGGTTCGTCGCCGAGGTCTGGGGGCAGGGCTATGCCACCGAAGCGGCGCGGGCCGTGTTGCACGATGCCTTCGGCCGGTTGGGACTGCCGCGGGTGTACTCCTTTACGGCGGCGGTGAACCTTCGTTCGGAGCGGGTGATGCGGCGGCTGGGGATGCGCAACCTCGGCGGATTCGATCATCCGGCCTTGCCCGTCGGGCATCTCCTGCGGCGGCATGTGCTCTATGCGGCTGCACGGGATACTTTCGAGGGACGATTTTCCGTTAGACCTTAAAACTGCAACGATCATGGAATATATAACGCCGTTTCTTTACCTGCTCAATACGATGGCTCCCTACCTGCTGCTGGGATTCCTGCTGGCGGGAGTCATCCACGCCTACGTCCCGCGCAGGCTCTATGCGCGCTACCTTTCGCAGCCCGATTTCCGCTCGGTGGCACTGGCCGCCCTCTTCGGCGTGCCGCTGCCCCTGTGTTCGTGCGGCGTGATTCCCACGGCGATGTCGCTGCGGCGCGAGGGGGCGTCGAAGGGTGCCGTGACGTCGTTTCTGATCGCCACGCCGCAGACCGGCGTCGATTCGATCGTGGCGACCTACTCGGTACTGGGCCTTCCCTTCGCCGTGATCCGGCCCGTCGTGGCGCTCGTGACAGCGCTGGCGGGCGGGTGGACGGTCAATCGGCTGACCCGCAGCGAGACCGACGGTATCCTTCCGGCGGCGGAAGGCGGCGAGGTTCGTCGCAGCGGCAGCCGGTTCGTGGAGGCGTTGCGCTACGGATTCGTGGATATGATCCAGGACATCGGCCGCTGGCTGGTGCTGGGATTGCTCGTCGCAGGGCTGATTACGATTCTGGTGCCCGACAACTTTTTCGCCTCGTTCGCCGACAAGCCGCTGCTGAATATGGCCGTCGTGCTGCTCTTCTCGATTCCGATGTATCTCTGTGCCACGGGATCGATTCCGATTGCGGCGGCGCTGATGCTCAAAGGGTTGTCGCCCGGTGCGGCGCTGGTACTGCTCATGGCGGGACCGGCGACCAACACGGCGTCGATTCTGGTGATCGGCAAGGTGCTGGGACGCCGCACGCTGACGGCCTACCTGGGGGCGATCGTCGCGGGAGCCGTGGGCTTCGGGCTGGCGATCGACTATCTGCTGCCGGCAGCGTGGTTCGTCCCTTCGGGGGCGGTACATGCGGCCTGCCACGGCGAGGCGGGCTATTCGTGGGTGGAGGTCGCGTCGAGCGCGTTGCTCTCGGCTCTGCTGGCCTATGCCCTGATGAAACGGTTCATTCACAGAAAAAACGATACGAGTATGACCAAACAGATTTATCGCGTAGGCGGCATGAGCTGCAACCACTGCAAGGCCAGCGTCGAGAAGAATCTCGCGCTGCTGCCCTCCGTCACGGCCGTCGAAGTCGATCTGACGGCGGGAACGGTGGCTGTCGAGGGGACGGCGGACGCCGCCGAGATTCGGAAGGTGATCGAGGAGTTGGGCTTCGAGTACAAGGGGCGCGCATAATAGCCTCTTCCGATCGGATGAAAGGTGTCCTGCGGCAATTGCCGCAGGACGCCTTTGTTTTGGACGCAGTGTTCTACTCTGTTCCAGCCGTTCGGTTCGCAACGGCGGAATCCGCGTCGCGGAGGTCGCAGACCATGATATATTCTTCGAGTGTCCGTTTCACGGTGCGGAATCCGAGCCGGCGGTAGAGACGCACGGCCGGATTCCGGCGCTGCACCGAAAGCGAGGCTTCCGGATACCCTGCTGCGGAGAGCCGTTGCAGCATCTCGCGCATCAACCTTGTGCCGATGCCCTGTCCCCGGCAGGGAGCCGCGACCGACAGGACGAATTCGGGAATGCCTTCGCCGATATATCCGTAGGCCCGAATGCAGCGCACCCAGACCATTCCGACGACGTGCCCTTCCGCTTGCGCGACCAGGCAGCGGTCGTCGGGAAGTGTGCCGAAATCCGCGATGTAGATGCGCAGCGACGGATGTTCGATGATCTGTCGCGGCAGGGGCGACGACGGGTCGCTGCGATAGATCGCGTCGTAGAGAAAATCGGCCAACAACGGGAATTCCTCCCTGCGAATCGGACGTATCGTGAGTTCCATGCTTCGAAGATAGCGATTTTTTTTGGGAGGGGGCGAAAGCGGATTTACGTTTGGTTACCCGTGCGGTTCAACGCCGGCGGCCGGTACTGCACGAGCTTCGGCGAGTTGCAGTCCGCCGCATGGGGCGGCGGCGAACTGCCGGCATCGCTGAGCGATGCCGTGCTTTTCCGATTGTAGACACACCAAAAAGGGATATGTCCCGAAAGAACATATCCCCTTTTGATGCTGCGAGTGCCGTGTCCGCTTATTTCTCGATCAGCGAGATCGATCGCTGGATGAACTCCGTCAGGTTTTTGCCTTTGAGCATCCCGTTGGTGAGCAGTGCCAGGTCGATGATCTGCCGCACGAGCGAATCCTTCTCGCCGATCTGGCGCAGCCGTTCGTTGCGTTCGTCGCGCAGCGTGACGACCTTCTTCGACAACTCCTCGCGCTGGTTTTTCTCCTCGGCGGTGAGCTCCTCCTCCTTTTTCTTGTCGATCGTCTCCTCGAACCGCTTCTCCTCCTGCACGGCGGCATCGATCTTCTTGGTGATCGATTTGAGTTTGTCGCCGTACTCCTTCTCGACGTTTTGGAGGATGTCGATCACGATCGGGTGGTTGCCGTTGACGACGAGGGTGAAGTTGTCGGGCATCTGACCGTAGAACTGGCTCATGCCTCCGCCGCTCATGGCGGCCATCTCCTTCATGCGGCGCATGAACTCGTTCTGCGTGATGACGACGGGCGCTTCGCCGGCTGCCATCGGCTCGAAGGCGATGTTGTAGTGGATCTTCTCGTCGTGCGGCATCTGCGCTTCGAAGACGGGGCGCAGAATCTCCTGCTGCGCCTCCGAGAGCGACATTTTGAGCGAGTCCTCCTTCTGGATCAATTTGTCCACGATGTCGCTGTCGACGCGCACGAAACGCTGCTCCTTGTGCTTCGACTCGTACCAGTTGACGTAGTGGTTGTCGAGCGGGCCGTTCATTTCGAGCACGTCGTAGCCTTTGCCCTTCGCGGCTTCGAGGGCCACGAGTTTGGCGACGGGGTCGTCGACGTAGAGGAAGACGAGCGTCTGGTGCTTGTCGGTCTGGTTGGCCTTGACCAGCTCCTCGTATTCGGCGGGCGTGAAGTATTTGCCGTCGGTATTCTTCCACAGCATGAACGACTGCGCCTTTTCAGCGAATTTCTCATCGGTGAGGATTCCGTACTGGATGAAGATTTTCAGGTCGTCCCACTTCTTCTCGAATTCGGGGCGCATGGTGTTGAACAACTCCTGCAAGCGGTCGGCCACCTTGCGCGTGATGTAGTTCGAGATCTTCTTGACGTTCGAATCGCTTTGGAGATAGCTGCGCGAGACGTTGAGCGGGATGTCGGGCGAATCGATCACGCCGTGCAGCAGCGTGAGGTACTCCGGTACGATTCCTTCGACCTGATCCGTCACGTAGACCTGGTTGGAGTAGAGCTGGATCTTGTTCTTCTGAATCTCGAAGTTGTTGCGGATCTTCGGAAAGTAGAGAATGCCCGTCAGGTGGAACGGATAGTCGATGTTCAGGTGGATCGAGAAGAGCGGCTCTTCGCCCGTCGGGTAGAGCTCGTGGTAGAACTCCTTGTACTGCTCTTCGGTGATGTCGGCCGGCTTGCGCATCCACAGCGGATCGGTGTCGTTGACGATGTTGTCCTTGTCGGTATCGACATACTTGCCGTCCTTCCACTCCTTGACCTTGCCGAAGGCGATGGGAACGGGCAGGAACCGGCAGTATTTGCGCAGCAATTCCTCGATTTTGGCCGCTTCGGCGTACTCCTTGGCCTCTTCGGAGAGGTGCAGGACGATCGTCGTCCCGCGGTCGTGCGCCTCGTCGCTCTCCTCCATCGAGAACTCGGGCGAGCCGTTGCACTCCCAGTGCACGGTTTTGCTGCCCTCCTTGTAGGATCTGGTGATGATCTCCACCTTGTCCGCGACCATGAACGAAGAGTAGAACCCCAGACCGAAGTGGCCGATGATCGCCTGATCCTTGTACTTGGCCATGAACTCCTCGGCGCCCGAGAAGGCGATCTGGTTGATGTAGCGGTCGACCTCGTCGGCCGTCATGCCGATTCCGCGGTCGGTGATCGTGAGCAGCCGCTTGTCGGTGTCCACCGCAATGCGGATCGTCAGGTCGCCCAATTCACCCTGCATTTCGCCGCGCGAAGCCAGTGCTTTGAGTTTCTGCGTGGCGTCGACTGCGTTCGACACCAATTCGCGCAGGAAGATTTCGTGGTCGGAATAGAGGAATTTCTTGATGACGGGAAAGATGTTTTCGGTCGTCACCCCGATTTTACCGTTTGTCATAGTCGTATTCTGGTTTTAGTCTGTTTTTTCCGTTCGCGGAGAGATCAAACTATGTGCCAGCGCACGTTTCCTGCCAGAATGACAGCCGGAGACTGACAAAAACAAGACTGAACTCTTGCTCAACCTCCTGCTTAATAGTTACACTTTAAGTGAAGCGTTTCAGCGTGGATGATGACTTGCATAGCTTGATACGGTCTATGACCTTCAAATCGAAGTATTAAATCTGTTTCCGAAGGTTTATCTGGTGCTTGAATAGTCATTTTGCCGGAGGTTATAGAATAATCGGGATTACGAATGAAATACGGACTGTTATGACCTAAATAAAACCTCCACTTATCTTGCATACGTTGATATGCAAAAGCTCCAACATTCTCTTCGCTTTTGAGAGAGAAAGTGATCTCTCTCAGTTCGTTGACCTTGAAATCCGTTTCGAGATTTGTTGCAGTAAATATAGGTTGTGCGGGATTGACGATGAGAGATGCCGTGACGCAGGAGGAATATGTTTCGGATAGAACGGTAATATCTATCGTCGAATAATTGCTTGCTTCTGACTTCTTAGAAGGTGCTGTGATTTCGATTGTTCCATTGTATCCACCGTCTACGGAAGGTTCAAACTTAAGTAATTTATATTTCCAAGGTTCAGTAATAACTACCTCCAGTTTCAAATTCGTGGCTTCCGGTCCCGTTACGTTGAAATCGAATATTTTTACGTCTTTAGGAAAACAAGTGATCATCTTTTGAGAAAGATTGATGGTAAAAGGCGCAACGGGAGAATCTCCTTCCGATCCTTTTTGACAATTAGTAAGGAACAAAAGAACGGCTAATCCGCATAAATACTTTTTCATAAGGTTCATGATTTGAGAGTTTCTCAAAAATAGTAAAATGTTTTATCATAAAAAATAAAACAAATAGTTTTTAGAGAAATCGCGATTCCTTCCCTACTTCATCGCCGCAGCGAGCGCCTCGACGAACCATTGCGGGGCGCGTGTCGGACGGTGCGTGTCGGCATGGAGAAAACCCAGCGCCGTCATGCCCGTGTTGAGCAGTTCGCCCTGCGAGTTGTAGACCTCGTATTCGAAACGGATGCGCGCCGTAGGCATTTCGCGCAGCAGGATGCGCACCGTAAGGCAGTCGTCGAAGAAAGCCGGACGTTTGTAGACCGACTGCACCTCCAGGATCGGCATGATGATGCCCTTTCGTTCCATGTCGGCGTAGGAGAGCCCCATCGAGCGCATCAGGTCGGAGCGTGCCTCTTCGTAGTAGCAGATGTAGTTCGAATGGTGGACGAACCCCATTTGGTCGGTATGCTTGTACCAGACCCGGATTTTGGTGTCGTGTGTAATCATAGTGCGGTAAATTCGATAATGCTCTTTTCTTTGGTAAACGGCCGGTCCAGATGCGACGCTCCTTCGGAGGGAATGAAGAGTCTCACCGGTACACCGTCAGCCGTGACGGAATACTCGCCCGCAGGCGGCAGCAGCTTGTAGGGGTCGTCGATGCGGAGGGAGCCGCGGGCGACGTCGGCCATCAGCAGATAGGGATGTCCCAGCATACGGGCGGCGCGGGCCATCTCGGCGTGTTCGACGAGCGACCGGACGACGGTCGAACTGACCTTTTCGCCGCCGACGCTGAACGGTTCGATCCGGTACAGCCGCAATGTCGGCCGCTCCGATGAGCGCAGCGAACCGTAGTCGCCCTCCTTGTTGTGCCCGAAGTGGTGGTTATACCCCATTACGAGTGTTTCGACGCCCAGTTTTCCGATCAGGTCGCGGCGGATGAAATCGGCGGAACCCGTCCGGCTGAATTCGCGGGTAAAAGGGATGACGACCAGATTGTCGATGCCGGCCCGTTCGAGCAGCCAGACCTTCTCGTCGAGCGTCGTGAGCAGGCGCAGATCGGTCTGTGTTTCGAGTACGATGCGCGGGTGGGGCGAGAATGTGACGACGATACTTTCGCCGTCGCGTTCGCGGGCGAAGCGGCGCACGGCCGCGAGCAACTCGCTGTGACCGCCGTGTACGCCGTCGAACGATCCGACGGTAGCCGCCGGGTGGCGGAATGCGGGGAGCCGGTCGATTCCGTGGAAAACTTTCATCGTGCCTCGGTTCAGTCGTCGGTCGGGTTCTCCTCGTTCTCCTTGACGAAATAGGCGACCTTTTCGAGCAGCGTGGTGATGTCGTAGTTCTCGACCACGATGCCGCGCGGGAAGTTGAGCGGCCGCGAGGTGAAGTTGAGCACGCCCTTGATGCCGGCGTTGACGATCGGGACGACCAGTTCGTCGGCTACGCGCGAGGGAGACGAGACGATGACGATGTCGATGTCCTTGTCCTCGACCACCTCCTCGAATGTCTCCATATGGTGGCACGGAATGCCGTCTATCGTCTGGCCGACCTTCGCGGGGTCGATGTCGAACGCGGTGGTGATCTTCAATTTCAGGCCGCGGCCGTTGAAATACTTGGTGATGGCCTGGCCGAGGTGTCCCATGCCGATGACGGCGATGTTGGTCACCGTGTCGCTGTCGAGGATGTTGCTGATGAAATCGATGAGCACCTTCACGTCGTAGCCCTTCTTCGTGTCGCTCGAAAAGCCGATGAGCATCAGGTCGCGGCGCACCTGCACCGCCGTGATGCCGTGGATGCCGGCCAGCACGTGGGAGAAGATGTGGGTGATCCCCTGCTTGTGGCAGGAGAGCAGCGTACGGCGGTACTCGCTCAGCCGTTCGATCGTTTTTTCGGGGATATTGGAAGATGCCATGGTCGGATTATTCGAGCGTGATGGTATAGTTGTCGTTGTAGACGACACGCACCCATTCGGTGTTGACGCGGTTGCCGTCGGCCGTCCGCGTAAAGCGGTAAGGCGTCTGGAGCGGCGTGAAGGTCTCGTCGTCGAAAAAGCTGTTGATGTCGTCGAACATCGCCGAGCCGAACAGAACGGCCGCGTCGTACCCCCGATAGGAGTAGAGCGTCGGCAGCGAACCGAATGCGGAGATATAGCGGTTGTCGAAGGTGCGGATGCGTTCGTCGTCGCGTTTGGCGTGATAGGTCGATATGAAATTCACCCGATTCTTGAAAAAGAGGTTGCGGTCGATGTTGTCGAACCGGTTCCAGTGCGGGCCGCCGATGACGTCGTACTGCGGTGCGGAGTGGCCGCGGGCGATGATATTGCTGCTGGCCGAGGCCAGTGCGGCGAGGATCGAGTCGACCTCGGTCTCTTTGCCCGACAATACGACGAGCAGGGCGCTGTCGCGGGCCGAGAGGATGCTGCCGATGTTGCTGCCCTGCTCGTAGCGGAACGTTTCGTACCCCACGTCGGGAATCAGCGCCTTGACGGCCTGTTCGAACGCCGTGTCGGTGTGCTGGCTGTAAATCAGTACGACCCTGCGGCCGCTGTTGAGCGGCCGGGCGAGTTTCGCGTATTTCCGGGCGGGATCGGGCGCCATTTGGAAGAGGACGTCGCTGTGCGTATGATCGATCGTCGCCAGCGGCGAAACGACCGGAATACCCTCCTGCTCGGCGATGCGCAGGACGGGTGCCAGTTCGTCTTCGTACACGGGGCCGACGATCAGTTGCGAGCGGGCGAGAGTGCTGTCGGCGACGAGTGTCGCGACCTTCGCGGGATCGTGCGCCGTGTCGAAAACGTCGAGCCGTACCGACCGGCCGTCGCGGCGGAGCCGGTCGACGCCCAGCAGGAATCCCTGATAGAATTCGGTATAGCTGGCATTGGGGCGCCCGTCGGTCGTGGCGGGCAGCAGCAACGACAAGCGGAGCGCGGCGTCCGGCGCGAGCGTCAGGAGTTTTTCGGCGGGCGGCCGCACCGTCAGCGTGTCGGCCGGTTGCTCGGCGGTGGCGGGTGCATCGGCCGTCGGCAACTTGATGATCGCACCGGCTTTGAGCGTTGCGGACGAAAGGCCTTCGTTGAGTTCCGAGAGCGTTTGCTCCGTAGTCCGGTTGGCGTGGGCGAGCGAATACATCGTATCGCCCGGTCGGACGACGTAATAGCGGAAACCGTCGGTCGGAACACTGTTCAGCTTCTCCTTGTACTCCTCCAATTCGGCGAGATTTTCGGCGTTGCTGGTCTTGCCCACCTCCTTTTTCCGTACCAGCAGCGTGCCGCCGATCGTCAGGTGCGTAGGATCGAGATTCTCGTTATCCTCCAGCAGCGTCTCGACCGAAATGCCGTAGCGCTTCGAAATGGCGTAGAGCGTCTCGTGCGCCTCCACCGTATGCAGAATGAACTTTTTGCGGAGTTTCTTCTCCTGTCTGGCCGTGAGCGGCGCTTCGTCGGGTTGCATCTGCGGGGCGGGAACCGGAATTTTGACGTTCTGGTCGGCTTTCAACACGTCGGCCATCGTCGGATTGTACGCCACGAGCGTCTGCTCGCTCACGCCGTAGAGCCGCGCGATCGAGTAGAGCGTCTGGCCGGGTTGCACGGTGTGGATGTAGAACTTCTCGCCGCCGATATAAACGATCGTCTCCGACTTCTGCGACTGCGGAGCCGACGCCGATACAGGCGTCAACCCGATGCAGAGACATGCCGCCGTTATGAGAATCGGTTTGTACATACGCATCTAACGTTTCTTCTCCTTCGAGCCGCGCAGCCGGATTTCGGTGATGACCTTTTTCGTGTAGAGCGGGAAATCGCCGTTCATCATCCAGTTGTAGTAGCTCGGTTCCGACTCGAATATTTCGGCTACGCAGCGGCCTTTGTACTTTCCGAAACCGAAGACCTCCTCCCCTTTCTCGTTATAGAGAATGCGTCCGGCGTAGTCGGCCGACTCGTTGCGCGTGGAGAATTCGGCCAGGAAATCGATGTCGTTTTCCAGGTTGTCGTAGCGGTCCAGCTGCGCTTTGAGCACCTCGTAGGTCGCCAGCGTATCGGCTTCGGCCGAATGGGCGTTCGTGAGGTCCTTGTCGCAGTAGAACTTGTAGGCGGCTACGAGTGTACGCTGCTCCATCTTGTGAAAGATGTTCTGCACGTCGACGAAGCGGCGCCGCTTGAAGTCGACGCTGATGCCGGCGCGCATGAACTCCTCGACGAGCATCGGCAGGTCGAAACGGTTGGAGTTGAATCCTCCGAAGTCGCAGCCGGCGATGAACTGTTCGAGCGACCGGGCGATCTGCGCGAAGGTCGGACAATCCTTCACATCCTCGTCGGTGATGCCGTGAATGGCGGTCGCCTCTTCGGGGATGTGTATGCCGGGGTTGATCTTGCGGGTCTTGACGATCTCCTCGCCGTCGGGCATCACCTTGACCATCGAGATCTCGACGATGCGGTCTTTGGCGGTGTCGACGCCGGTGGTTTCCAGATCGAAAAAGACGATGGGACGTTTGAGGTTCAGTTTCATGCTTCGGTCTTTTTGCGGAACAGTCCGCGGATCAGGTCGAGCGCCTCGGCGGCGTTGCTACGGAAGGTGTCGGAGGCGTCCTTCACCTTGTCCGCGACGGCGTCGCCCAGCACCTCTTCGAACGTGTCGAGTACGCGGGTGCAGACCTCTTCGGCATAGCCGGTGCGGCGGGCTACTTCGCCGATCAATTCACGTTTGTTCATCGTCGTCAGGCATTGATCATCATCGGCATGAGCAGCATCAGCGTGTCGCTGGACTGCTTTTCGTCATAAACGGGCTTGAAAACGCCCGCACGGGTAGAATCGGCCAGCTCGATCACCACCGTCGGCGTCTCGATGTTCGAGAGGATCTCGACGAGGAAGGTCGACTTGAACCCGATGGTGATCGACTGTCCGTCGTAACTGCACGAGATCGTCTCGTTGGCCGACATCGAGTAGTCGATGTCCTGCGCCGTGAGGTTGATCTTGTTGTCGGCGATGTCCATGCGGATGAGGTTGGTCGCCGGATTCGAGCAGACGGCCACGCGCTTGATGCCATTGACCAGTTCGATGCGGTCGATGAGCACCTTGTTGGGGTTGGCCGTCGGGATGACGGCGTTGTAGTTGGGATAGCTGCCCTCGATCAGACGGCACACCAACGTGTGGTTTTTGAGGTTGAAGAGCACGTTCTTCGAGTCGAACGACACCTTGACAGGCGCTTCCTCTTTGAGCAGCATGCCTTTGAGCAGGTTCGCCGGTTTCTTGGGCAGGATGAAAGCTGCCGTCAGCTCGCTCGGCTGCTCCGAGGAGTACTTCACCAACTTGTGGGCGTCGGTGGCCACGAACGTGATCGACGCGGGCTCGATGTTGATGTAGACGCCGTTCATGATCGGACGCAGTTCGTCGTCGGCCGTGGCGAAGATCGTCTTGTTGATACCGTTGACGAGCGTGTCGACGTCGAACGTCAGCTCCTTCTTGTCCTCCGCGAGCGCGGGCAGCGCCGGATAGCTCACGGCGCTGGCGCCGGGAATCGAAAGCGAACCGCTTTTCCAGTTGAGTTTGATCTCGAAAGTCTGGTCGTTGCAGTCGATCGTCAGCGGAATTTCGGCGAACTCTTTGAGCGAGTCGAGCAGCTGCTTGGCGGGGGCGGCGATCATCCCTTCGCTCTCGACGTTGTCGACGGTGATTTGCCCGACGAGCGTGGTTTCCAGATCGGAGGTGGTCACTTTCAGTTGGTCGCCCTTCAACTCCATGAGGAAATAGTCGAGGATCGGCAGCGTGTTCTTATTGCTGATTACTTTACCGGTGGTCGCCAGCAGCGACAGAAGCGCGGAACTTGATACGGAAAATTTCATGTTGAGTCTCTATGATTTTGATAATTCTTGATATGCTTGCGTTTGTACGGAATCAGATCGTCGCCAGCTTGTCGAGCGCCATGCGGATCATCCGTTTGACGAACGGTTTGTAGTCGGTGCAGGCGTCCAGCGCGATGCGCTGTGCGATGATCGTGCAGATCGTCGCGGCGCGGTGCCCCATGAGCGAGGCCATGCCTGCGAGCGCCGAGCTCTCCATCTCGAAGTTGGTGATGCGGCGGCCTTCGTACTCGAACGATTCGATCTTCTTGTTCAGGTGCGCGTCGGCCGGTTCGAGGCGCACCCAGCGTCCTTGCGGGGCGTAGAAACCCGGTGCGGCGATGGTGATACCTTCGCGTGTCGAGTCGCGGAACAGGTCGAACAGCCCCTCGTCGGCCACGGCGAAATAGGGCTTCGGCAGCAGGTCGCTCCATCCCGTGTGGCGCATGAATGCCTGCTCGTATTCCAGATTGCAGACCTCGTTGCGGCCCTTGTAGTAGTTGAGCAGGCCGTCGAATCCGATCGACATGCGCGAGAAGACCGCCTCGCCCACCTTGATGTCGGGCTGGATGGCTCCCGACGTGCCGAGCCGAAGGAGCGTAAGCCGCCGAAGTTCGGGCTTGACCTGTCGGGTTTCGAAGTCGACATTGGCCAGCGCGTCGAGCTCCGTGACGGAGATGTCGATGTTGCCGATGCCGATGCCTGTCGACAGGACGGTCATACGTTTGCCTTTATAGGTGCCTGTGACGGTGTTGAACTCACGGTTGGAGACGTTGCATTCGCGCGTATCGAAAAAGGAGGCTACCAGCTCCACGCGGCCCGGATCGCCCACCAGAATGACGGTGTCGGCCAGCTGCTCGGGACGGAGGTGCAGATGGAAAATGGAACCGTCGTCGTTGATAATCAACTCGGAAGAGGGGATCGTTCTCATAATGGTCGCGTTTTAATTTTCATAATTGGCATAAAAGTAATATTTTTACCTCGAATTGCAAAACAAACCCGTCGATTTCTTTCAATTTATATAGGTGTAAAACAAGTTCAGACATGACACTCATCAAATCCATCTCGGGTATCCGCGGTACGATCGGCGGCCGCCCGGGCGACAATCTGACCCCGCTCGACATCGTGAAATTCACCACTGCCTACGTCCGTTTTCTGGGCGAGCGCAAACAGGGCCGCCTGCGGATCGTCGTCGGCCGCGACGCACGTCTTTCGGGCGAAATGGTGGGCGACCTGATCGAGGGCGCCCTGCTCGGCTGCGGCGCCGACGTGGTCAACGTGGGGCTCTGCACGACGCCCGGCGTGGAACTGGCCGTCACGGCCCACGAGGCCGACGGCGGCATCATCATTACCGCCTCGCACAATCCGCGCCAATGGAACGCGTTGAAACTGCTCGATGCCGACGGCGAGTTCCTCTCCGATGCCGAGGGCAAGCGCGTGTTGGAGTTGGCCGAACGAAGCGACTTCGAATTTCCCGAGGTCGATGCACTGGGGCATGTGCTTTCGCGCGAATCGTTCAACGACGAACATATCCGTCGGGTGCTCGCCCTGCCGCTGGTCGATGTCGACGCCGTGCGGCGCAAACGCTTCAAGGTGGTGGTCGACGCCGTCAACTCGGTGGGAGGCATCGTGATCCCGAAGCTGTTGCGCGAGTTGGGCTGCGAGGTCGTGGAACTCAACTGCGAGCCTACGGGCGAGTTCGCCCACAATCCGGAACCTCTGCCCGAGAATCTGACGGAGATCGCCGCGGCGGTCGTCCGCGAGAAGGCCGATCTGGGCGTGGTGGTCGATCCCGACGTCGACCGGCTGGCCTTCGTGAGCGAGGACGGCTCGATGTTTGTCGAGGAGTATACGCTGGTGGCCGTGGCCGACTACGTGTTGTCGCACCGCAAGGGCGATACGGTCTCGAACCTCAGTTCGTCGCGGGCGCTGCGCGATGTGACCGAGCGTCGTGGCGGCCGTTATCACGCTTCGGCCGTGGGCGAAGTCAACGTCGTGGCGAAGATGAAGGAGGTCGGCGCCGTCATCGGCGGCGAAGGCAACGGCGGCGTGATCTATCCCGAACTGCACTACGGCCGCGACGCGCTGGTGGGCGTGGCGCTGTTCCTGACCTATCTGGCGCAGACAGGGCTGAGGATGACCGCATTGCGTGCCACCTACCCCGCCTACTACGCGTCGAAGAACAAGATCGCCCTGACGCCGGCCATCGATGTGGATAAAGTCCTGCGTGAGATAAAGGATCGTTATGCCGGTGAACAGGTGAACGATATAGACGGCGTGAAAATCGATTTCGCGGAGAATTGGGTGCACCTGCGCAAGTCCAATACCGAGCCGATCATCCGCATCTATACCGAGGCACGGTCGATGGCCGAAGCCGATGCGCTGGCGCAGCGGTTCATCGGCGAACTGCGCGAAATTTGCAACCTGTAAAACGACATACGATTATGGAAAAGGTTCTCGATTACATCCGCTCGCACCGCGACGCCTTCGTCGAAGAGTTGTTCGAGGTGCTGCGCATCCCGTCGATCAGCGCGCAGACGGAACACCGCGGGGATATGGTGCGCTGTGCCGAACATCTGGCGGCAGCGCTCGTCAAGGCCGGTGCCGACCACGCCGAGGTGATGCCCACCGAGGGGAATCCGGTGGTCTTCGCCGAGAAGATCGTCGACCCCAAGGCCAAAACGGTGCTGGTCTACGGCCATTACGACGTGATGCCGGTCGATCCGCGCGAGGAGTGGACGACCGAGCCGTTCGAACCCGTCGTGCGCGACGGCCGCATCTGGGGGCGCGGAGCCGACGACGACAAGGGGCAGTCGTTCATGCACATCAAGGCGTTCGAGGCGATGTGCGCGACCGGACAACTGCCCTGCAACGTGAAGTTCATGCTCGAAGGCGAAGAGGAGATCGGTTCGCAGAGCCTCTACAAATTTTGCCGCGAGCAGAAGAGACTGCTGAAATCGGATGTCATTCTGGTCTCCGATACGTCGATGATTTCGATGGATACCCCTTCGATTACCTGCGGGTTGCGTGGTTTAACTTATATGCAGGTAGAGGTGACGGGACCGGACAAGGATTTGCATTCTGGACTTTTCGGCGGTGCGGTGGCCAATCCGGCCAACGTGCTGGCGCGGCTGGTCGCTTCGCTGGTCGACGACGAGGGGCGTGTGACGATTCCCGGATTCTACGACGACGTGCGCGAACTGTCGGCCGCCGAACGGCGTGCGCTCAACAAGGCGCCGTTCCGTCTGGCCGACTACAAGCGGTCGCTGCACATCGGCGACGTGGCGGGTGAAGCGGGTTATACGACCATGGAGCGTACGGGCGTGCGTCCTTCGCTCGACGTGAACGGCATCTGGGGCGGTTATATCGAGGAGGGAACCAAGACGATCATTCCGGCGCGTGCGTCGGCCAAGATATCGATGCGGCTGGTGCCGAATCAGGATTTCCGTAAGATCGCCAAGCTCTTCGAGCGGTATTTCCGCGCCATTGCGCCCCGCAGCGTGAAGGTCGACGTGCGGTTCCTGCACGGCGGCGCGCCCTACGTCTCGCCGACCGACCTGCCCGCCTATAAGGCAGCCGAGAAGGCCGTCGAAGCCACCTTCGGCAAGAAGCCCCTGCCCTTCTATTCGGGCGGTTCGATTCCGATCGTAAGCGCTTTCGAGGAGATTCTGGGTGTGAAGTCTATTTTGCTGGGCTTCGGTTTGTCGCGGGACGCGATCCACTCTCCCAACGAGAGTTTCGGATTGGATCAGTTCCAGCGCGGTATCGAGACGATCCCCTATTTCTACCGTTATTTCGCGGAAATGTAGCTCTGTGCGGTGGATTGTATGTCGCCTACGCGGCCTTCCGGCAGTTCGGCGGGTTTGCCGAAGGGTTACGAAGTCGTTTAATTATAAGTAGTAAAAATCCGCCGCGTCCCGTGCAGGACGCGGCGGATTTTAGTTTTGTGGGTGTTGGGATTATTTGGTGGCAAAATTACTTTGAATGTAGGTTTCAATGGTGAAATCCTTATCTTGCGGCAGGCTGTTGGAATAACGCTCCTTCGTGTCGATCATGGCCGGAAGCCGCTCGCCTACCTGTTGCGTGAGAAACTGGTCGATGGCATCGCGGTAGTTGTTCATCGGCACCGTGGCCAGTGCATGGTCGGCACCCTCCACCGAGTAGAAATAATAGGGCGATTTCATGTCGGAGAGTTGTCGTGCGATGTAGTCCGATCCGAAGATCCCTGCGCCGCCCATCCGCAGCGCCCTGTAGGGAACGTTGGAGTCGGCGTCGCCGTGGAAGAGCATGATCGGCGCAGGAGCGCGTTTCCAAGTCAAATCGTCGGCCATGTCGACGACGGCACCGGCGAAAGAGATCACGCCGGCGTAATCGAACCCGTCGGGCAGTTTGGCCGTCAGCGGATTTTCATTGGCGATGAAATAGGCTCCTTGCAGGACAGTGATCGCTCCGGCGCTCGATCCGCAGGCGACGATCCGCGCGGGATCGATCCCCCACTCCGCAGACTTCCCTGCGACGAAACTCGTCGCGTCGTATAGATCCTCGACGGCCATGAGTACCGTTTGAGGAAGCAGTTGCGGGAACGTTTCGGGCGAGAGTTTGCCGGCGGCGAGCGGCTCTTTCAGGCCGAGCCGGTAGTCGATCGAAACGACGGTGTACCCTTGTTCGCGCGCCATGTATTCGAAGAACGGGCGGTACGATTCGGCGTCGCGCGTGCCGCTGATGAAGGCGCCGCCGAAGACGAAGATCATGCAGGGCTTTTTTGCGTCGATTTCGGCTGCGGGGGTGTCGGTATAACGGTCGAGCCGCAGCGAGTCGCCGCCCTTGACCGAATAGACGAAGGTGTCGCACGAGACCGTGTCGGTGTCGGAGACCGTGCGGCCGCATCCTGCCGGCAACAGGCCGAGCATCGATATCAACAGAAGAATGTTTCGCATAGTTACACGTATTTGTGGATTACATCATCTCTTCGTAGGCATACTGCACGGCACGATTGAGCTGTTGCACGAAAGGCGCGGTCTTGCGGAACTCGGCGAGCGTGCGTTCCAGCAGGTCGTCGCCCGCGAGGAAATCGTCGCCGAACGGGCGGCAGAGCGCTACTTCCTTCAACCGCAGCAGTTCGTCGTAGGGCGAGTCCGTCGGAAACCCTGCGGGCGTGCGCCTCAGTCGCTGCGACTCGTCGAGCGCGAATCCTTCGGCGCGCCGGATGTTCCCGACAAATTCCGCGCCATTGTCCAGAATCTCCTCGCGTACGCTTCGGAGCACCGTGGGATGCGGCATGTGGAGTCCGGAAAAAAGCATGTGGCTGCCGACGAGTCCCTCTTCGGCGGCGCCTTCGAGGTGGAAATAGTAGCCCGCATACCCCGCTTTTTTACCGTGCGGTGCGACGTAGATGCCCTGCCAGGTCTTGTAAGGCGATTTGTCGCGGCTGAAACGCACGTCGCGGTAGATGCGGTAGGTACAGTCCTTCGCGGTCAGCCCCTCGACCGAGGGGTCGAACGAGGCGATTCCCTCAATCAACCCTTCGGCGAAGCTGCGGACACGCTCCTGCAATTGCAGCCATTCGGCGCGGTGCGCCTCGAACCATGCGCGTTCGTTGTGAGCGTGCAGTTGCCGCAGGAATTCGACGACCGCCTTCATGCTACCAGGCGAAAAGCGGATATTGCGACATCAGTGCGTTGACCTCCTTGCGGACGGCAGCGATGTTGGCCTCGTTTTCGGGGTCGTGCAGCACGCGGTCGATCAACTCCACGATCAACTCCATCTTGTCTTCTTTCAGGCCGCGCGTGGTGATCGCGGGCGTACCGAAACGCAGGCCCGAGGTCTGGAACGGCGAGCGGCTGTCGAACGGTACCATATTCTTGTTGGTGGTGATGTCGGCCGCGACGAGGCATCGCTCGGCCAGCTTGCCCGTCAATTCGGGGAATTTCGTCCGCAGGTCGACCAGCATCAGGTGGTTGTCCGTACCGCCCGAAACGATTTTGTAGCCGCGTTTGACGAAGGCTTCGGCCATGGCCTTGGCATTCTTCTGCACCTGCGCCTGGTACTCCTTGTATTCGGGTGCGAGCGCTTCGCCGAAAGCGACGGCCTTGGCGGCGATCACGTGTTCGAGCGGGCCGCCCTGAATGCCGGGGAAGACGGCCGAGTTGAGCAGTTGCGACATCTTCTTGACGACGCCTTTGGGCGTGGTGTAGCCCCACGGATTGTCGAAATCCTTGCCCATGAGGATGATGCCTCCGCGCGGGCCGCGCAGCGTCTTGTGCGTCGTCGAGGTGACGATATGGGCGTATTTCACGGGGTTGTCCAGCAGGCCGGCGGCGATCAGTCCGGCCGTGTGGGCCATGTCGATGAGCAGCAGCGCGCCCACCTTGTCGGCGATTTCGCGCATACGTTTGTAGTCCCATTCGCGCGAATAGGCCGAGGCGCCGCCGATGATGAGCTTCGGACGGTGTTCCAGCGCCTTGCGTTCCATGTCTTCGTAGTCGATCGTGCCGGTCTGCTCGTTGAGTTGGTACCCGACGGCGTTGAAATACATGCCCGACATGTTGACCGCCGAGCCGTGCGACAGGTGTCCGCCGTGCGCAAGATCGAGCCCCATGAAGGTGTCGCCCGGTTTGAGAACGGCGAAGAAGACCGCCATGTTGGCTTGTGCGCCCGAATGGGGCTGCACGTTGGCGTATTCGGCTCTGTAGAGACGGCAGACGCGCTCGATGGCCAGCGTCTCGACCCGATCGACGACCTCGCAGCCGCCGTAGTAACGGGCGCCGGGATAGCCTTCGGCGTATTTGTTGGTCAGCACCGACCCCATTGCCTCCATGACCTGGTCGCTGACGTAGTTTTCCGAGGCGATCAGCTCGATGCCTTCCGTCTGGCGCTTGCGCTCGGCGCCGATCAAATCGAAAATCTGAGAATCTCTTTTCATAATATGTGTTAAGCGTGATTTATCTTCCGGCGGTAGCGGACGAAGCCCGGATTGCGGCGCTTTATCCTCGGGCAAAGATACGCAATCCGAATTATTTTACTACCTTTGTCAACGGAATTTTATCAACAACTCTATAACAATTACTGAAAAGAGACATGAAATTACTGGAAGGAAAAGTCGCAGTCGTGACGGGCGCCGCCCGCGGTATCGGCAAGGCGATCGCATTGCAGTTCGCCAAGGAAGGCGCGAATGTTGCATTCACCGATCTGGCGATCGACGAGAACGGAAAAGCCACCGAGGCGGAGATCGCCGCGCTGGGCGTGAAGTGCAAGGGTTACGCCTCGAACGCCGCCGATTTCGAGCAGACGCACGAAGTCGTGAAACGGATCGTCGAGGAGTTCGGCCGGATCGATGTTCTGGTGAACAACGCCGGTATTACGAAAGACGGTCTGATGATGCGCATGAGCGAGGCGCAGTGGGACGCCGTGCTGACGGTCAACCTGAAATCGGCCTTCAACTTCATCCACGCCGTGACGCCGGTCATGGCCCGTCAGAAGTCGGGTTCAATCATCAACATGTCGTCGGTGGTGGGCGTGAGCGGCAACGCCGGCCAGTGCAACTACTCGGCGTCGAAGGCCGGCATGATCGGTCTGGCCAAGTCGATCGCCAAGGAGATGGGCCCGCGCGGCATCCGCGCCAACTGCATCGCTCCGGGATTCATCATCACGGACATGACCGACAAGTTGCCCGACGAGGTCAAGGAGGGCTGGTACAAGCAGATCCCGCTGCGACGCGGCGGTACGCCCGAAGATGTGGCCAAGGTGGCCCTGTTCCTCGCGTCGGACCTGTCGTCGTACGTCAGCGGCCAGGTCATCCACTGCTGCGGCGCGATGAACTGCTAACCGTCGGCAGCGAATCACGATACGGACGAGGTGGAGGGCCGCACGCTCTTCCACCTCGTTTGCTTTTAACGAACAGGATATGAAACGATTGATTCTTTGGATGGCGTCGCTCGCCGGCGGTTTCCTCCCCGTAGCGGCGCAGCCTTACGGGATTGCGAATCCCGATGCCCGGACGCTGGGCATGGGCGGCATCGAGACGGTGACATCGGCCGATGCGTATGCCGTCTTCAACAATCCCGCGGCGGGACTTTTCGGCCGGCAGAAGGCGCAGGTGGCGACTTCGTTCTTTACCCTTTCGGACAAGACGACCTACTCCGCCGCCGGTTACTACAAGTTCAACATGCAGCATTTGCTCGCCGGCGGCTGGCGAACGTTCGGGTTCGACGAACGTTTGAAGGACAAGTCGGTGTCGCTGGCTTATGCCTATCGGCTGAATGACATCGTGGCGTTGGGTCTGACGGCCGATTACGCGCGTTTCGTGCGAGAGCGGAGCGGCAATGCGTTCTCGGCGGGCATTACGGCGCAGGCGGTCGTGCCGTTCGAGCGGGGCGAGAACTACTCCGCGCTGCGGCTGGGCGCCAAACTGACGGGGATCGGCGGATTTCTGGACGGTCCTGCGGAGATGAAGCTGCCGGTCGCATTCGCGGCGGGCGCCGCCTACGATTTGTTTCTGAGCGATGCCCATGCACTGACCTTCGCCGGCGAGTGCCGCTATACTTTTTCACCTGTTGCGGCGCGCGGCGTGGAGGGAGGCATCGGCATGGAGTACAGCCTGATGCAGTTGCTGCAATTCCGCGTGGGGTATCACGGCGGCGAGTCGCGGCTGTACTACCCCGACTATTTTTCGCTGGGCGTCGGCGTGCGGTTCATGCATCTCTGTTTCGACGCGGGATATACCGTGGCCAAGAAGGCTTCGCCCATGCACAATGCCTATTCGTTTACGATCGGGTTGGATTTTTAAGATCGTCGAGCAATCCTTCGCAGGCGTCTTCGAGCAGGTCGAGCACCAGTTCGAACCCTTCGTGCCCCTCGTAATAGGGATCGGGAACATGATCCCACTGCGGACTGTGGCGGCAGAACTCCGTCATGCGGTGGATTTTGCCGGCCAGTTCGCGCGATGGCGCGAGCCGGTGGGCCGTTTCGTAGTTGTTGTCGTCCATGACGACGATGCGGTCGAACCGTTCGAAGTCGGCTTCGCGCAGCGGACGGGCGCGGTGCGTGAGTTCGTAACCGCGCCGGGCGGCGGCACGCCGCATCCGCGGATCGGGCAGGTTGCCGGCGTGTCCCGAATAGGTGCCGGCCGAATCGGCTTCGATGCTGTCGCTCAGCGCTTGGCGAGCGACCTGCGTGCGGAAGATCTCTTCGGCGGCCGGAGAGCGGCAGATATTGCCCAGGCAAGTGAATTCATAGATGCGAAAGACGATGGCTTTGATTCAGAAATTAGCCAAGGTGGCACTAATGTTTCAGGTGGTCAACGGCAACGTTTGTCTATTGCGCGTGCTTTAGCAAGCAATGCGCGCGTCTTGTTGTTTGACGATAGTTTCTCAGCGCTTGACTATGCAACAGATACACGATTGCGTCATGCGCTTGCTACCGAAGCAGAAGGCAAGACCGTGCTAGTGGTAGCTCAGCGTATTGCTACTGTACTTACCGCAGACAAGATTTTGGTATTGGAAGATGGTGAGCTGGTAGGCTCTGGCACCCATAGCGAATTGCTGTCTACGTGTTCAACCTATCAAGAAATTGCCCAGTCTCAGCTATCGGAAGAAGAGCTGAAAGGGGGTGTGCGTAATGTCTAAGCATGATTCTCCTATAGCGGCCCGTGCAGGCGCGGGAAGACGTCGTGGTCATGGTCCAGGTGGACCTCATGGCATGATGGCGGGCGAAAAGGCCAACGATTTCAAGGGTCCCATGAAGAAACTTATTCAATTCATGGGGCGTTTTAAGATTGCTATTGGTGTGGTGTTCGTTTTCGCAATTGCCTCTACAGTATTTAATATTGTAGGACCCCGTGTTCTTTCGACGGCAACTACGGAATTGTTTGAAGGAATTAGCGCAAAAATTGCAGGTACGGGCGATATCGATTTCAATGCGGTTGGAATTATTCTGCTCGTTACCTTGGGATTGTATGCGTTTTCTTCTGTGTGTTCGTTTGTGCAGGGCTGGTTGATGACTCACGTTACGCAGCGCACCACGTACCTTTTGCGTCAGAAGATCTCGCAGAAAATGGATGCATTGCCGATGGGCTATTTCGAGCGAACTAGCACCGGTGATATTTTGTCGCGTATTACTAATGATGTTGATACGCTCGGAATGAATTTGAACCAAGGAATTACCACTCTCATCACTTCTATTACAACCATTATTGGTGTATTGGTAATGATGCTGAGCATGAATGTTCTTATGACTCTTATTGCGCTTTTGGTTATTCCTCTTTCTGCAATTTTGGTCAAAGTGGTAGTAAGCCGCAGTCAAAAGTATTTCCGTATGCAACAAAATCGCCTGGGTGCTATCAATGGTCAAGTGGAAGAAACATTTTCCGGGCAAGCGGTGGTTCGCGCTTTCGGAAAAGAGGAGGAAACGCTTGCTAAATTCCGTAAAACCAATGCTGAACTGTATGAATCTGCTTGGAAATCACAATTCTTGTCTGGATTGATGATGCCGGTAATGAACTTTGTAAGCAATTTGGGCTATGTAGCGGTGGCGGTTGCGGGTGCTTTGTTTGCTATTAACGGGCGTATTACTGTTGGTGATATTCAGGCGTTTATCCAGTATGTGAAAAATTTCACGCAACCCATTACGCAACTTGCGCAGGTTTCTAATGTTTTGCAGCAGATGGCTGCTGCCGCTGAGCGTGTGTTTGAGTTTCTGGATGCTGAAGAAGAGCCAATTGAGCAGGCA
>ENA-ORVG01000659-ORVG01000659.1-human-gut-metagenome-genome-assembly--contig:-NODE-659-length-47022-cov-5.005067_pt1 | contig 47022 bp, 37 predicted proteins | sample MGYA00242091_ERZ509233 | MGnify/ENA primary metagenome ERZ509233 (study PRJEB26280, sample SAMEA2338840) | human gut metagenome | biome: human gut; feature: human-associated habitat; material: faeces... | reverse complement strand
CACGAAGGTATGCGAAAGAGACATGCTAGTCAATACGCCAATTTTGGAAGCTTACTATTTTTCTGCATTGTATACTAGGAAAATTATTGAAATCTGAGGATAATTATTCTTTGACATTAAATTTATTATATGGTATTGGCTTATATGTTATAATACGGCTTATACTTTGATGTAAAGGACTATTGTTCTCTATCTCTTAATTTATGTAACCAATGTGCCATTCGTTTGTTAAGTGACCGTATCCAGACAGGAGTCAGGAATCCTTTACGAAAGAATGTGATATAGTATTTTTTGTAAAAAGGATGCTGCAAAGAATAGTAAAACGGTTTGTCATATAATTTGCATAAGTCATCTAATTCTTTTAAGGATGCAACATTGGTTTGTTCTCGCCTTACCAATTCATTATAATAAATTTGCCACACTTTTTTCTTAAGATAAAACTCAAGATGATTTTTTCTGGTAGGTGATAAATGAATTTGCTCTTGAGACAAATATCTTAAAATCCGTTTAAGGATAATTTCCATCATTTCTATATGTTTACAGAATGTCTCAGCTCCAATAGTCTGACCTTCTCTTCCCATAATGTATTGATATAGGTTTTCTTGAAAAAATACTACATCGTGTGCATATAAGAAAGGATAAAATGTCCATTCTGTATCAGTATACGAAATACCTTCTGTTTGATAATAATTATGCTTTCGTAACAACTCACTTTTGTATATTGTAGTATGCATCTCATAGTCTACTATAATTTGTTTGTCTGGAAACATTAAAGAGTTGTCTTTTAAGCCTAAGTCAATATAGCTTTGGGAGTTATTGACTATATCAAGCATGGTAAAATTTGTGAGTACTACATCTGCATGAGTTTGTTTTAGCCGTTTGATGACGTTCATTAAGGCCTCCGTATTGAAATAATCATCAGAATCAAGTACCTTCACATATTTGCCTGTCAATACTTTTAAAGCGGCATTGATACAAGATCCATAGTTCCCATTGGGCTTGTCTATCACATGAAATACTCCTGGATATTTATCTGCATACTGATGACCAATTTCTGAAGATTTGTCCTTGCTTCCGTCATTTACTACCCATACTTCCAAAAGGTTCAAATCTTCTTTTATTAATAAAGAGTCCAAGCATCTCGGCAAATATTTTTCCATGTTATATGTCGGGATGATGATAGATAATAGTTTTGTATCCATTTTGTTAGTCTATGTTAAGTTTTAATGCTTGTTCTATTGTCGGGGCCATATCATAATATTTATATTCCGCTAAACGACCTCCAAAGATGACATTCTTCTCTTTATCTGCCAGCGACTTATATTTTGCATAGAGGCTGGAATTTGTGTCATCATTTATTGGATAATAGGGTTCCATTCCATCTTTCCATTCTATGGAATACTCTTTGGATATCACAGTCTTTGGATCATCATATACCGCTTGTCCGAATGTTTCAAAATGTTTATGTTCAATAATGCGGGTATAAGGAACGTTCCGTTCGGTATAATTGACCACTGCATTCCCTTGATAATTAGGTATATTAAGAGTTTCTTCTTCAAAATGAACCGTACGATATTCAAGTTTTCCATAGCAATAGTTATAAAATTCATCTATTTGTCCGGTAAACACAATCTTTTCGGCCAGTTCAGTCCACTTTTCTCTATCATGAAAGAAATCTGTATTTAATTTGACCTCTACACCAGAAAGTAACCCTTCAATTAATTTATTATATCCTCCGATAGGAATTCCTTGGTATTTATCGTTAAAATAATTGTTATCATATACAAAACGAACAGGTAATCGTTTGATGATAAATGGAGGAAGTTCAGTACATTTACGCCCCCACTGTTTTTCTGTATATCCTTTTATAAGTTTTTCGTATATATCTTTGCCTATCAACGTGAGGGCTTGTTCTTCCAGATTACGAGGTGTATTTATACCTTCTGATTTCATTTTTTCCAAAACTTCAGTTTTTTGAGCTTCTATTTGAGCATGAGCTTGCTCCGGCGTAATTACCCCCCACATCTGATAAAAAGTATTCATATTGAAGGGTAGATTATATAGACGCCCCTGATAATTTGCAACAGGAGAGTTGGTATAACGATTGAATTCAACGAAGGAATTGACAAAATCCCATACTTCTTTATTGGAGGTATGGAAAATGTGGGCACCGTATTTATGAACATTAATACCTTCAAATTTTTCACAATAAACATTTCCTCCTATATGTGCGCGCTTGTCTATGACAATACATTTTTTTCCTGCTTGGTGTGCTCTATAGGCGAAAGTTGCTCCAAAGAGCCCTGAGCCCACGATAAGAAAATCGTACTCCTTGTTCATATTTCTAAATATTATTTGTTATATCTCATTTTGTATTTATGTTAAGTTTGGGCAAAACTCTTTCTTTCAACATATAACTCCATGATAAATCATCAAATGTAAGTCGTTGTGTAAAGTTGTATTGTAATTTGCCATTTACTATCTGAGTTAATACATTAGATAGATAAACCGGATCTTCTTGGTTTAGTTTATGACCAAATTTCCAGTTATTAGACACAATGGAAGCTCCACCTACATCGGTAGATAAGATATAACATCCTAATGCTGCGGCCTGACTTAGTGAATTACAAAAACCCTCATGCCGTGAAGTCAGTAGAAAAATCTTTGCACGATTGTAATAGTCAAGAAGAACTTTTAAATCATAAATGGGACCTGTAAAAATGACTTTATCTTTTAGTTGAGGGTTTTGTTGATAAAATGCCTCAATCGTCTGTGTATATTTTGATGAAGATATGGTAGAAAAATCATCTGTGATAGGACCAATTAATATTATCTTCCAATCTTTTAAATTTGTTTGTGAAACAGCATCAAGAATCATGTCTGTATTTTTTTGGTAACATCCTATTCTACCCACATATAGAATGATATTTTCTTTTTCATTCCAAACTCGTTCTTTTAGTTTTAATTCTTTAAAAAGTTTATCATCGATTCCAGGGTAGCAAAGAACCAAGCTTTTCCAATTATTTTTATTGAATAAAGGAGTGCATGCTTGTAAAGCAATTCTGTTTTCCACAGAAAAAACATCACATTTTTTAAAAAACGTATTGACAAATTTATTCATCAGTTGTCTTTTTATGCCTTTTCTTTGACCCAAGAAACCGTTTTCTTTTATCTTTTCTGCCCAGATATCATCGATATCTCCCATCACAATAACTTTCCCCTTAGGGTTAATCAGTTTATAAAGTATACTCGTTAATAAGACCTGATGGGTTGCATGAATCATAAAAACTACGTCTATAGAACGTGCTTTTAACACAATATGGCGTAACATTTGAAACAGTTGCCCCCAAAATTGTGGCTCCCTTTTACTAAGCCCGATGAATTTCATACCTCTGTATTCTTTTAACAAAGGAGTACTTCCCAAGTTACAACCATAATAATAATATCCATCCAGATTCATCATTTCTGACAAGTATACAGGAATTAAAACAGCATCTTTCCCAAGATACATTGTTTGCATGTGGCTATAATATGCGACCAAACGTTTTCTTTTCATAATCATTTATTAGTTGAAGAAGTAAACTTTCGGAATATTTTGTTATAAAGAATGTTTTTAAGAAAACTTCTTTCTACCTCAGTGCAGCCCAATCCATAAATAACAATTGAAGAACTTATGACTGAGGTCATACAAACTATTAGGAATGAAGAAATATCTCCTAATGAAAGATTCTGGTAGACAACAACTGGTAAAATAGGAGCCAATATGCAAACTACTATAATTGGCATTAAAACTTGGTGTACATAATTCTTTAAGCCCATACGGATGATAGGAAGAACAATTCTCAATCTTACATATTGAGTAACTGTTTCAATAACAATATGTACTACAAATACAAATTCTGGAGCAATATGAAAAAACTTAAGTAAAAAGTAAGATATCGGTACAATTGTCAGCAATAATGAAGCTTCTATAATCTGAAACCGCTTGATAATACCGGATGCGTGCACGGATTCCACAATAGGATTGGAAAGTGTAGCTAATAAACTTGTACATAATACTAACCTTAAAAAAGTAGTCGTTTTTTCGGGTACTATTCCTAGCCACCAATACAAAACTAAATCGGCTTCTAGCATTAATGGCATAACAATGAATAGAAGGATATAAAATGAAAATTTGGAACTTTTGATCAGAAGCTTATGCATATAATTAAGATCACCTTGGGCATAACTTTTGGTCAACTGGGGATTTAGTGCCATCTGGAAATTATTACAGAATTGTTGGGATACAATCTGTACTTGTACAGCAATTCCTCTAGCAGCATTGACCACGGGACCAAAGAAAATATTTAATAGAATATTTAGTCCTTGAGTAAACCCCATAACTGCCAAACTTCCGCTCATCACCCATCCTGCAAAAGAAAAAATATTTTTAAACAAGTTCCTATTATAGGTAATCTTTGCATGACTTTCCTCAAAATGCCGCTTACAATAAATGCCATATACAATTCTATCAAATGCTTGAATACAGAAATACAAAAAGGCATATACGATCAATTTGTCATAAGGTATAACTAGTAACAGGTAAACCATTCCCAATTTTAATAGAGCATCGGTTATAGATATATAGGCAAAAGCAGACATCTTTTCATGGGCTATAATCATAGCGTTATAAGGAATTCCAATAATGCTGATTACAGAGGTGAAAATAGAAAACTGATAAACCCAGAAAGCAGCATTTTGTCTTTCTACAGGTATCTGCAATTGGGTTTCCATAAACCACAAGCCAATACTTTCTCCTAAAAGAAATATAATAAGTGCCAAGAAGTAATGAATGCATAAAATATTACCGATAGTTCGCTTCATAACGGTAATATCTCCTTTTCCTAAATCATACGTAATGTATCTAGAAGAGGCGACACCTAATGAATTGGTCAAGAAATTCAACATGGCAATGACACCTCCTACCACATTATAAATTCCATAATCCACGACTCCTAGTGTATTTAACACCACTCTGGAAGTATATAGACTTATAATCAGCATGAATAACATGCGGATATAAAGTAATAATGAATTTTTTGCTATACGCTTGCTTCTATTCAAATCATTCATGAATTATTTTACATTTAAATAATGACAAGCTTTTCTTTCAAACAAAATCAGCCCATCCAAGCCGGTTTAATTCTTTCAAGACAGATTTATGAAAGGATTTCCGGGTGATATTTCTTTGTAAAAAAGCTGAACCATGCACATCGCTGCCAACCAAATCATACAAGTGATTTTTCAATAACAACAGGGCTTTTTCTTTTGCGGCTTTACCATACACGCCGTTCAATGAAAACAGGTTTAACTGAAAAAGTACTCCCAGCTGTTTCAAAGCCTGATAGTCTGAAAAATCCATATACACGTATCTTTCCGGATGGGCAAGAATCGGATAATATCCTTTTGACTTGATACGTAACAATGTTTCCCAAAAACCTACCGGCGGATGCATATAGGATGTTTCCACCAGCAATGCATTCTTCTTTTCTCCAAATGGAAGTAAATCGCCGGATGAAAGTCTTTCTTCAAACAGATTATCCAGCATATTCTCCGCAGAAAGTCGTAAGATGACGGGGCCTGTATAAGCCTCTTGCAGTTTGTCAAAACAGCTTCGCAGATGTTCCGTGGAGTTCGGCAAATCTTCCATGATATGGGGGGTAAGCCAAACTTTCTTCACTCCCTTCTTTTCATAAAAGTGCAATATCTGCAGGGCTTCATCTACAGTCTGAATGCCGTCGTCTACCCCAGGAAGGAGGTGACTGTGACAATCTGTAAACCCCGAAAAATAGCCGATATCATCTAATGAGTATTTTTTGCCGAAAAACCACATTTACTCCTGATCGCTATAGTTTTTATAACCATACTTATAGCCATATTTATAGCCATACTGTCCCGTACTTTCTGTTCCATTGAGCAGCACAGCCATTTCCTTGAACCGCTTTTCTCTGTATATAGTTTCCAGTTCGGGCAACATGCTGCGTTCCAACAAACCGGCACGGACAATGAACAAGGTACGGTCGGCCATTTTTTCAATAATCTGGGTATCGGCCATGATATCGATAGGCGGACAGTCAATGAATATGTAGTCATACTGGCTGCGCAAATCTGAAATCAATGCTTCAAAACGTCCGTCAAACAACAGTTCCGTGGGATTGGGTGGAATGGTTCCTACCGGCAGGAATGTCAAGTTGGAGTACAATTCATTGTCGGTATCAGGGGTGATTACGGTCAATTGGGTTCCTGAAACCAGCAGGTCTTGCAGGCGACTGGCTTTTCCTGCCAGATAATCACTTAATCCACACTTGGGAGTCCCAAAGTAGGAGGAAGCGGATGCCCTACGCAAATCACCGTCTATCACCAGGACTTTTTTCCCTTTTATGGCAAAACTGACGGCAGTATTCATTGTAATAAAAGTCTTTCCGCTGCCCGGATTAAACGAAGTAAACACGTACACATTCTTTTCCGGATTTTTATTGGAGATGAATTCCAGGTTCGTACGCAACACACGGAAGGCTTCATTAATCATATTCCGGCTGCCGGCTTTTACGGTAATGATACCTCCTTCACCTGCCACCTTATTACGTCCTGGCATTCTATTGCGTTTTTTAGTGCCCGGCTTTACAAACAAAGGAATCTCACCCAAGAAGGGCAGGCTGAGGCTGGCCAAATCCTTACGCCCTCTGATGGTAGTGTTGGCGCCTTCCTTCAATACAATCACAACGACGGGAAGGAGCAAGCCTATCACAAAGGCCATCAAAAGGATATTTTTCTTTTTGGGAGCTACCGGAATAAAGTTGCCGTTGGGAGGGGTAATGAGCCGGGTATTGTAGGCCGTGAAGGCTTGAGACAGTTCGTTTTCCTCTCTCTTCTGAAGCAAGAACAGGTAAAGTTCTTCTTTCACTTTTTGCTGTCGGCCTACAGCCTGCAAATACTTGGTTTGATCGGGGGCTTCGGCAATCTGTGTGTTCGTGCGTTCTTCACTGTGGCGCAAACTGGCAATTTGAGTCTGAACGGAACTGATGAAATTATCAATAGAAGAAAGAATGGCACGACGCATGGACTCAAGCGACTGGTCCATATCCAGCACCAGCGGGTTCTGGTCACTACTGTTGGATACCAGATTATTTCGCTGTAACTGGGTGGCATTGTATTCGGCTATCTGCTGCTCGATACCGGCACTTCCTATACCTGAGTTGACCGGCAGAAGCTGATTCTTTCCGGTACTTGAGGCCACGTGGCTGCGTATCTGTCTTGCCATGGAAAGTTGGGTATTCAGTGCCAGCAACTGATTGCTGTTGGCCTGCGACTGACTCAGATAAAGACCCGAAACGGCATTTATATCGGGCAGCAGGTGGGCGCTCTTGAAGGTAGAAATATCTTCATCCACATCTCCCAGCTCGCGTTCAATTACCCCCAAACGCTCATTGATAAACTGAGAAGTGCTGACCGTTACCTGGTTTTTGTCTTTGAGCCAGTTTTCATTGTATATTGTTATAATGGTATTCAACACGTCTTCTGCCCGTTGGGTAGACACATCATTATAGAACAAATCAACTACGGTAGTTCCTTCGGAATTCAATATAGCCGAGAAATTGCTTTTACATTTTTCCTGGGCTTCCAGGATGCTGGAACGCCGGATACAGAATACCGGATAGGCTGTTTCCTTGTCGTAATAGATAGTGGGAGTTACAACCATTTTTCCAATGCCGATAGAGAGGGTATCGTTCAACTGGCCGCTAAAATTTTTTCCCTCTAATTCCGGGTTGTCAAAGGTGGAAAGCCGTATGCGATTATTTTCCTCCAATTCAAGTTCCATAGAAAAGGTCATGTCATCATTCAGCCCGATAAAGGAAACCTTTACCGGAAGCTCCGTGCCATATACGGTCCGGTTATGAAACCATCCTTTCACCGAATAGTCTACATCCAGATTCAGTCTTTTTACGGTTTCATTCAGAATGGTGGGCGACTGGATGGTAATCAGTTCATTGTTTACATCGGTGTTCACACTGTTTAATCCCATATCCGCAAACATGGACGATATGCTACCGGCGCCCGACTGTCCGTTGGTATTTTCTTTTACCAGTAAGGATGCCGTACGCAAATAAACGGACGGGGTACACAAAAGATAGAGCACTGCCGCTCCCATTACGACCACAAGTGAGAAAATGAACCACCTCCATTTATCAAGGCAAATGGACAAGATTACCTTAGGATTCAATGCGTTGTTAGTATTGGTTGTTTCCATGTTGTTTTGTTTTCTAATCATCTAAATATAAGAATGCCTATTGATGTTAGGAAGGAAGCCAGCGACAACCAGAAAGAGGTGCTGCGCACATTATTTCCATTCACTGTAGACTGACGTGCCCTCATGTTGTTAGGCTCTACATAAACCACGTCATTTTGCCGGAGATAATACACCGGAGATGTGTAAAGCTGCTCTCCTGAACAGAGATTGACTCCGTACACACGCTGCACACCGCCTTCTTCACGCATCACCAATACGTTCTCTCTCTTTCCATAAATGGTCAGGTCGCCCGCCATGCCGATGGCATCCAGCAATGTTACCCGGTCTTTGTCTATACTATATCTTCCCGGACTGTTCACTTCACCCATGACCGTAACGGTAAGATTCATAAATTCCACTGTCACAACAGGGTCTTTGACCAGATTATTCTGTATCAACTGTTCCTTTATTGCAGAAGCTATTTCCTTACGGGTCTTTCCACCTACGTGCACGGTGCCCAATACAGGAAAATCAATATTGCCTTCTGCATCCACGGTATAGCCTGATACACCTTGCGATGTTCCACTACCCTGACCTATTTGCCCGACAGTTCGCGTCATTACAGGCAAATTGAACAAATTCGCCAGCTGCGGATCGCGGCTGTTTACCACAATGGTAATTTTATCTTCCGGCCGCACGGTAATGGCCTGCGCTTCGGGCAAGGTGATTTCACTTTTTCCCGGCTGCAAATCTTGAAAATACACGATTTCCCTGGAGGAACCACAAGAACTCAAAAGCCCTACGCCTACGAGGCATAGGAACTGCACACATGTAAATAAAATATATTTCTTCATCGCATCAATTTTTCTCTGACTTTGTAGTGAGCAATATAAATTTGTATATCTCAAATATTCAGTGAATTATAACAACTGTATATATTCTGGTTCAACTTCTACAACAGCTGTTATCAGCATAGGCAATTCCACCAGCAGACGTTTGCGCTTTGACCCGCGAACCGTAAGCAAATAGCCTTCACATCCGTCAAGCCGACCTCCGATAATGCGTATTTTACGTTTAAACATACAGGGGGTAATGTCCTGAGGAGAATAATATTGAGGAAACCTGGAGGACTCTACGGCCTGCTTAAAGCTTGCCATATCTTTATCTCTCACAATCATCGGTTCCCTCCCTTTCAAGAAACGGTATTGAAAGGTATGGACCCTCTCTACAATAGGGTCGATAACCGTACGGCTGCTATGAACAAATATCAAATCATGGATAAAGGGCAGTTCCTTGCGTTCACGTTTCCCGTTTCGTGTGACAATCTTTGTCACCTTAGGCGTGAAATTTTCGATTCCCATATCATCCAACATCTGATAAGCTGGTATTTTGGCATTGCTACGGGTCAAATCCCTCATCACAAACCATTTTGCTTTATCCCCTACCATAACAGTCTGTTTTCATCAGAGAAAAGGCTCTATTCCTGCCTGCATTTACATTATCCTGAAATACAAGCAGTTATAAATATTTTCCCTAAAAGTTCGGGATTTATGACCTCTTTCCTCATTTTTCATGTAATGCCTTTGTGTGGCCCTTTTTATCCCCGCTCCCAAAAGTGTTATCTCCCCCTTGTAGCGGTACATCTCTCCGTAAGAGATATTTTACGGCACAAAATTACACATAACTATCAAAAATACAACGATAAAAACAGAAATGTTTAAGTGAAAATGAGATTGATAGCTTCTATAAAAGATGTTTGTCGAACAAATGTTCTACAAGTTACATCTGTTACTGAATTTACATACCTGATAATCAATATGTTTCAAGATTTATATAAGACAAACATCTCTTACGGAGAGATATATTTTTTGTCAAACAATAAAAATCCCCTTGAACAGGGGCTTGCTCAAGGGGAATCCAACTCCGGCAAGGCTGTTTCCACTGTTTATTCCTCACCGTTTCCATATTCTTTAACCGATGGACTGGATGACCATGCTGTTTGCTTTGTCTACCACAGATGAATCAAGCAATGCCAGATAAATGCGGGTAGTACCCTCTGAATCATGCCCCAACGCTTCGCTGATAACAGGAAGCGGCACATTCCGGCTTTTGGCTATGCTGGCCCATGAATGCCGACTGACATAAAATGTGAGTTTGATGGGACAACCTACCATCATACCGATTTTCTTTAACCGCTTGTTCATCAAATGGGAAGCATTCAGGTATTGCCGCCTTTCTTCCTTTCCGGACACCTTGATGACGGGCAACAGATAAGGTGAGTCAGGATCTGTATGTTTACACACAATGTCCTGCATAGGCTGCTCCCATTTGATACAGAGTTGCTGCCCTGTCTTATGACGCCGATAAACCAGTACTCCATTCTGCAAGTCTTTCTTTTTTAGAAAGGCCAAATCGACGAACGACATGCCACGAAGATAGAAGCATAGCAGAAACAAATCGCGGGCAAGACTTAACGCGGGACTATAATCCAGGTCGAGGACCTTGATTTTTCCAATCACTTCTGACGAAACCGCACGCTTGACGGTCTTCTCTACACTTGTATTGACATGACGGAACGGGTTCCGGTTTTCAACCAGGCCCTCTTCTGAGGCTCTATTATACAAGGCACGCAAACTACGCATGTAAAATGAAATGGTGTTCGGACATTTTCCGTTTTGCTTTAAATATGCCTCGTATTCCATCATCATGAGATAATCCATTTCTTCGAAAGTAACCTCACCAGCTGTAGCACGGAAGCGGATAAAACTATTCAGCGAACTGACATAAATTTCTGCAGTCCGTTCTTTTCCCATACGTTTGGTTTGACTGATAATCTTATGGGCATAAGCAAAAAATCCATTGCCTTGATTTTCTGAAGAACGGAAAGCCTGGACTACTTGTTCTGAAGTGAATTTCCTTTCTTTTTCCAACTTCCTGATGATGCTTTTTAAACGTTTTAAGTCTTCTTCCGTACGATATCTTAAGGTTTCAAGATAACGGTTTCGTTCAGGATTCTCATCTAACCGTTGAATTTTACCCGATTCTTTGTCCCACTCGGAAATGTACAATTTATAACCAGTACTTATCAGGCGTGTCTGTCTCTCGTGTATTACCTGATAACACAATGTTCCCTCTTTGCCAATAACTGAAGAGGGCCTGAATTTAATTTTATCGTTGCCATAACAATATTGTATTTTAATAATATAAAAACAATATACCCCAATCATGACAGGCTTGCTTGTAAGAAAACTACAGCAAACCCCAGACATATTCTGATATAACAAAATGTCAAAGCAGACTTCCCTATACTGAAATCCTCAAATTTAGCAATGCAGGATCATGCGATTCTATTTTTTGCACACAGAATTTTCATTTCAGATTCAAGAATAAAGCTATTTCCATAATATTAAGACATTATTACAGCAACAAAGCAATTATCAGTCACACAATTTATAAAAACAGGAAATATACGAGCAAAACGCAATTTCTACCTTATCACACATTTCGCTTCTTCCAGCAGCGAAAGTCTTCAAAAGTCTTCACTTACCAACCTAGCTCAGAACGCCCAGAAACGGCTTTTCCAAAACGCAAGTACATTTGAATTCAAACGCACTTGCGTTTTCCTCCAAACGTAAAAGAGTTTTCCATAAAACTCTTTGGGTTTTTCTTCCAAACACCTCGGCTTTTTCGCCCGAAATCTCGCTTTTCACACAGATTTTCCCGTATTTGATTACCTAAATCCGCCAAAACCTTCATTTTTACACAAAAGTCACCCCTTCCAGAAGGCTTCTGAAGGGGGTAGCAAAATCTACGGCAAGAAAAAAGCGAAATTCAGCTATTCAAAAAGAAAGCAGAATTCCGCATTTCAAATCTTTTACTCAACAATATTTGCAAAATAAAAGCAAGATGATTTTTCAAACTAATACATATCCCAGTACTTTTCGCACTCATGAAGGTAGTCCGTTTCCGGATGAGAACCGAACACCAGCGCATAGAAGGAAGTACCCCGCAAACGGGCACGGTGAATGTCGGCCAGCAACACGTCATCGGGAGGGGGCATCTCAAAATCGGAAATCATCACCACGTCGGCACGTTGCCAGCCGTGGGTGCGCAGCATCATCAGGGCTTCGGCAAAGGCTGGACGCGCATCGGTTCCTCCATCGAAACGACGTTGCAGGAAATCCACCAGCATCGGGAAATCGGTTTTCAGGTCACGAATCAGCAAGGTTTGTATATCCTCCGAAAAATTGATGACATAACATTTCCGCGAAGTGGCCTCCGTCAGACGGGCAATGGCCAGCACGGCCGATTTGGCCAGTCGTTCACGCTCTTCTCTCATGGAGCCGGAGGTATCTACACAAATGATATAAGGACCCTGTGAGCTGACTTTCTTTTTTTCCGGTGAGGGATTGGAAGTGTCTTCATGCGAAAAGGAATCAAACTGCTGCAGGCGTTTCTCCACATAACGTTGCATGAAGAAGGGATGTAGCACCTCATCCGTGAGGTAACAGTACTCCACGGGCAACAGACTGTTAAGGTCATCGCCCAAGGTCACACCTTCCACATCGCTCTGGGTGGCATGACGAATCAGACTGTCGGCCTGAAGTCCAGACAAGGAATCGAAACATTCTTTCCGTCCACCCACGTTCTTCCCCAGGCAGCGCACCAGTTCACGTATCTGGCGGTTCTGCTCCATGGCTTTTTCGTAGGGGACTACTTTCTGATAGAGTTCCGGATGGTTCCGCAACAGCCATTTCACGCGTGAGCCCCGAAGATTGCCTTCCGTTTTCAGGCCGAACGATTTATCCAGAATCTGAAATCCTTCGCACAGACGGAAGAGGTGCTGGTACTGGTAGTCGTATTCCTTGACCGTGAGCAGATGGTGCCACTTGTCGAGGAAGAGTTCCTGCATGGCTGCCCGTTCTTCGCTCCGCTCGGGAAGCCGGGACAGGCGACCGATGTAATAGGATACATCGAGTTCGGCCAGGGTGTAGCGTTTGCGGAAGGCTGTTTCCATTCGTTTCAGAAATATCAGGAAATCGGTCGGCGGCAGGACTTCGTGCTCATAGAAAACTTCCCATTCGGGGGTGTAGCGGGAATAGAATTCCTGCAAGGAAGGAGCCGTCTGGCGATAATATTCCCAAATGCATTCTTCCAGTTCACTTTCCAGCACGGTGCGCTCCTGAATGTATTCTTCCATCCGCGCCCGGCTTCGCTCACGAAGTTGCTCCAAATAGGCCGTCTTCAGGTCTTTCAGACGGATATTCCTCGTTCTCTTTCCGGTATGCATGTTTCATTTCCTCCAACTCGTTCCGATAGCGGAACAGGGCTTTCGACGGTTCGCCCAATATCCGGCTCATGGCTTCTTTCTCTCTTTTCCCGACAAACAGGTGGTTTGCGCAGTAGTCGGCTTCTTCTTTCACCCAGTCGCCGCAATGGGCTTCTGCATGGCTGAGCCGTTGTTCCAGCTGGCTGAAGCGTGCGGGGATGTCTTCCTGCGCCTGTACTTCCATGGCGGGCAGCGACGCACTGTCGGGAGTGCACAGCAAGGGGTATTCATAGTTGTTGATAAATACTGAACGACGGCCACGGCGCAAGGTATAGACTTTCGATGGGGATACCTTGTTGCGCATGGAAGGGTCGTACTTCTTCAGTACATAGCAATCGGTCTTGTACTTGTCTTTATGCAGATAGAACTGTTTACCAGTGTCGTCCAGCTGCTGATAGTCGGACGCAAAGAGGAGCAGCCGTCCGGCCAGGCGTACGCGTTCCACCTGATAGTAGTATGTATCGACCAGCTGCAATCCGGCATCGGCCCGCTCGCGCAAGGCTCCTGCCGAGTCGAGCTCTTTCTTCAAAGCCTGCAAATCGGCTTCAATACCCGACAGGTTCAGCACGTAGCCACGCACGCTCTCGCCTACTGCCGTCAGTACGGCATCGCGTACCCAGTCTATCTGACTGGTCTCGTTCCACAGGCAGTGTACCATCAGCAGGCAGTCGGACAGGCGTACCTCGGTGTTTCCTTGCAGAAAGGCAGAGGCCCGCAGCAGACGGACGATTTTCTTCCAACGACGGTCGGACACGTAGAGTGCTACAGAGAAGGGTGAATCGGCATTCTCCAGCTGGCGGTTATAATCTTCCATTTTATCCTTAAGGGAATGGATGACTTCCAGCACGGAATAGTGCAGGCCGACGGATTTCATCTGTTCCTGCCACTGGCGGTATTCTTCGTCGCTCACAGCCAGATGCTCGTCCATTTCCGGTTCGCTTTCGTCGGCAGTGGAAATCATCCGGTCGAAATCGGACAGGTCTTCAATGCCGCCCACTAACTTACGCACCAAGAAGCGGTCGTACAATGCTTCCAGTCCTTGTCCTGAAGCCGGAAGTTCGTTCGATGCGGCAATCAGTCCTTTCATGGGGACTCGTACCGAAAACTGTCCGTTGCGGAAGATTTTCTCATTGATGACGGTCAGAAGGGCATTCTGTATGGCGGGACCGGCTTTCCAGATTTCATCCAGGAAGACGACGGTGGCGGTGGGCAGATAGCCTTCGGTCATTCGTTCGTAGGTGTCTTCGTTTTTCAGCCGGGCAATGGATACGGGACCGAATATTTCGTCGGGGGTACTGAACCGCGACATGAGGTACTCGAAAGCTGTCCCTCCACGGAACATCAGTTTCAACCGGCGGGCTACCATACTCTTGGCCACTCCCGGAGGACCCAGCAGGAAGATGCTCTCTCCTGCCACAGCCGAAAGCAGCGCCAGGGCCATGACTTCTTCTTTGCCGTACACCCGCTCGTTCAGGGTGTCCAGCAGTTTCACGATACGGTTCTTCAACGTTTCCATTTTACATACAATGAAGGAATAAACTTATGATGCTGCGACAACACATTGAGGGTCTGGAGTACGACCGACAGGACAATCAGCCCCAATCCTAAGTAGAAGCTGAAGTTCAGGTCCTTGGCTTCCTGAAATATCAGCATGGCGCCGATGATGCTGTATATCGGCTCCAGGTTATAGCTCAGATTGACCGTAAAGGCTGAAATCACTTTCAGTACCTGAATCTGGAGGATATAAAGTCCCACGGTACACACCGAAGCCAGGCAAAGCAGGTAAATCAAATCCTGGGCGCCGGGCAGAATAGAGGGCACCGGGAAGTAATGCAAATAGGCCGGCAAGATGCAGGAGAGCCCCAAGAAACCGCCCAGCATCTCGTAAAGCAGCATGGTGCTGGAGGTGTAGTTCACGGCTACCTTCTTGTTGACAATGGTAAACAGAGAAGCTAAAGCCGACGAAATGACTCCCATGCAGATACCCACCCGGTAGCGGGTGTCAAAATGGAATATCAGCACAATGCCCAGCACGGCTACCAGGCTGAACAGAATCTCCCGCAAGGAAATGCGGTGACGATTGATGAGGGGCTCAAAGATAGCGGTAAAGATGCTCATCAGCGAAAGACAAACCACGCCGATGGATACATTGGAGGCTTTGATACTTCCATAGAAGAATATCCAGTGCAAGGCCAACAGCAATCCCACAGAGCCAATCTTGGTTACATCGCCCAAGGTCACTTTCCGCAGCTTTTTCAGAAACGAAAGCAACAGGAAAAACATTACGGAGGCGAACATCATACGGTACCACACAAGCAGGCCTTCATTCAGGGAAATCAGTTTTCCGAAAATCCCCGTTCCTCCGGCAATAAGAATGGAAAGATGCAGTTTTATAAATGCTTCCTTCATATAAAAAGAATCTAATGTGAACACGATACAAGAAAGCGAAGAACTCCTCACGTATGACCGGCGGAATTCTTCGCTTCTTCTTATTTATTATCTATACAATTGCTACCTGATTACAGCGGCATGTTACCGTGTTTCTTCGGCGGATTGCTCTGGCTCTTGTTCTGAGTCATTTCCAATGCCTGAATCAGTTTATAGCGAGTATCCTTCGGAAGGATGATTTCATCGATGTAACCCTGTTCGGCTGCACGGTAAGGATTAGAGAATTTTTCCTTGTACTCTTCTACTGCCTTCGCTTTTTCTTCCGGAGTAGCCTTGCGGTACAGGATGTTTACGGCACCGTCGGCACCCATTACGGCGATTTCTGCAGTCGGGTAAGAGAAGTTTACATCAGCACCAATCGGCTTACTGTTCATTACGATGTAAGCACCACCGTAAGCCTTACGGGTAATTACGGTAATCTTAGGCACTGTAGCTTCTGCGTACGCATACACAATCTTCGCTCCGTGACGGATGATACCGTTGTGTTCCTGTGTGCATCCCGGCAAGAAGCCCGGTACGTCTTCGAAAGTAACGATAGGAATATTGAAGCAGTCACAGAAACGGATAAAGCGAGAAGCCTTGTCAGAAGCATCGATGTCGAGCACACCGGCCAGGTAAGCAGGTTGGTTGGCTACGATACCTACAGAACGTCCGCCCAGGCGAGCAAATCCTACCACGATGTTCTTGGCAAAGTGAGGCATCACTTCAAAGAAGTAGTGGTTGTCGACTACCGGTTCAATGATGTTCTTGATGTCGTACGGCATGTTCGGGTCATCCGGAATGACTGTCATCAGTGACTCTTCTGCACGGCGGATGTCGTCAGTACAAGGAATCATCGGCGCATCTTCCATGTTGTTAGACGGAAGGAAGCTCAACAGTTCACGGATACTCATCAAAGTTTCTTCTTCAGTATCGCAAAGGAAGTGAGTTACACCGCTCTTGCTGCTGTGGGTATAAGCACCACCCAGTTCTTCCTTGTCCACTTCTTCGTGTGTCACGGCCTTCACTACGTCAGGACCAGTGATGAACATGTGGCTCTTTTCCTTCACCATGAAGATGAAGTCGGTCAGTGCCGGAGAGTAGCAGGCACCACCTGCACAAGGACCTAAGATGGCCGAAATCTGCGGAATCACACCTGAAGCGATGGTATTCTGGTAGAAGATAGAAGCGTAACCTGAGATACTGCCTACACCTTCCTGAATACGTGCACCACCTGAGTCGTTCAAGGCAATCACCGGAGCACCGTTCTTCAATGCCAGTTCCTGCACTTTCACAATCTTCTGTGCACCTGTCGCACTCAGTGTACCGCCGTATACGGTGAAGTCGTATGCATATACGTACACCAGACGTCCGTCAATTTTACCGTAACCACATACGATACCGTCACCCGGAATGTGATTCTTATCCATTCCGAAGTCTGTACAGTGATGGATTACGAACTTGTCCATTTCATTGAACGTACCCTTATCGAGCAACATGTCGATACGTTCGCGGGCTGTCATGTGACCGTTGGCGTGCTGTCTTTCCACGCGTTCTACGCCACCACCCTGAGAAGCAAGCTTATCCAGCTCCTCAAATTTCTTATATTGTTCTGCTGTTGTCATTGTTCGTCTTCTTTAATTACATCCAAAGTCATTATCACCTGATTGCTGTTGACAGAATCTCCTTCGTTCACCAGGATTTCCTTCACTACGCATTCGCTGTTTACCTTGTAGTTGCTCTGCATCTTCATAGCTTCAATCACTACTACGATATCACCAGCCTGCAGACGGTCGCCTGCTTTCACCGGAATCTTGACTACCTTACCCGGCATCGGAGAAACAATCTTATCCTGCTGTTTCTCGTCACCGCCCTTGCGCATGCGCAGGTATTTAGCCTGTGAATCGATGATGTCAATGTTATATGACTGATAATGTGCATTTACAGTATAGCTTTTTCCACCTTCCTTACGAATCAGTTCGGCATTGTACGACTTTCCTTCGTGCAGAATGGAGCAGCTACCATTTTCGGCCATCACGATGTCTACATCGTATGGAACACCGTCAATGGTCAACTGTACCTTGTTGCCTTCTTTGCTGACCAATGTCACATCCGCAACTCTGTCTCCTATATGTATTTCCATAATCTTCTACTTTAATTCAAAATACTTAGATTCTCAGCACACCTTTTTTCAGGCCAAACTCACGCCAGCGGCTGATAGGACGGTTGTCGCTTGATGCCGACTTGTTTTCTTCCAGGTTCATCAGATAATCAATGTAAGCTGCAATCATGGCGATATTTTCAGTTTCCTCTTCTTTCTGTCCGGCCCACTCACGCAGCATGTCCTGATGTTTCGGGATAAACAATGTGTTGTAATGTCCTTCTACAAAATCGGGCACGTTCATGATGTGACGCAAATAACCGATATTGGTCTTCAAACCGGTAATCTTATATTCGTACAACACGCGGCGCATACGTTCAATAGCAAACTCACGAGTAGTAGCCCATACAATCAGCTTACCAATCATCGGGTCATAATAGATAGGAATTTCGTAGCTTTCATACACATAGCTATCGATACGCACACCGATACCATTCGGCTCCATCAACTGACGGATAACACCCGGTGAAGGCATAAAGTTGTTTTCAGAATCTTCTGCACAGATACGGCATTCGATGGCATGTCCGCGCTGTTTCAAATCTTCCTGCTTGAAGTGCAACGGCTCGTTATTGGCTACACGAAGCTGCTCTTTTACCAGGTCGACACCCACTACTTCTTCTGTAATAGGATGTTCTACCTGCAAACGGGTATTCATTTCCAGGAAGTAGAAATTGCGGTGCTTGTCGACCAGGAATTCAATCGTACCAGCTCCTTTATAGTGTACAGCCTTAGCCGCAGCCACAGCTGCCTCACCCATTTTCTGACGCAATCCAGGAGTTACGAAAGGAGAAGGAGTTTCTTCTACGATTTTCTGGTTACGACGCTGGATAGAACATTCGCGTTCAAACAAGTGTACGGCATTTCCGAAATTATCTCCTAAAATCTGGAATTCGATATGATGCGGTTCTTCCACAAATTTCTCCAGATAAACGGTATCGTCACCAAAAGAAGACATAGATTCAGAACGGGCTGTATTGTATGCTTCTTCTACTTCATCTTCGCTATGAATCAGACGCATACCTTTACCACCGCCTCCCATAGAAGCTTTCAGCATGACCGGATAACCGATTTTGTTACAGATTTCCTTAGCCTCTTCTACACTCTGCAACGGCTGTTCTGTACCCGGAACGACCGGCACTCCAGCTGCAATCATGTGTTTACGGGCAGAAATCTTGTCACCCATCGCATCCATCGTTTCAGGATCCGGACCAATAAAAATGATACCTTCCTGACGGCAACGGCGTGCAAATTCTGAATTTTCAGACAAGAAGCCATATCCCGGATGAATAGCATCTACTCCATGACGTTTTGCAGCCATGATAATTTTATCTATGTTCAGATAACTTTCGCGAGATGCTGCCGGACCTATCAGGCAAGCCTCATCTGCATAAAGTACGTGGCGAGCCGTTCTGTCGGCTTCGGAAAAAACTGCTACGGTACGGATACCCATTTCACGGCAAGAACGCATCACGCGCACAGCAATTTCACCACGGTTAGCGATTAATACTTTGTGTATCATGCTTTATGTTTTAATAATGATTTCTTTTGATGCCGGACTATTCTCATATAGTCCAATAAACTGAGCATCTGCATGCCCCTCATAGTCGATTCGGCACAAATGCCCCAAAAACTGTGCAAAAATAGCAAAAAAAGAGACACCGTTCCAACGAATGTCTCTTTTTTTGCCAAATCGCTACTCTTTCCCTCAAAAATACCTAAAAATGAGGAGAGGATTATCTATTTTAAAACAACAACGCAAAGTCGAGTTTGCAAAATAATGGAAACAGGCAGAAAGCCGCATTAACGGGTCTGTCTTACTGTATGCAACACTTTGCCTTCCTTATTAATCATATACAGGCACAATTCTTTCTTATCGGCAGAAATCAAAGAGAAACCTGTCTCTCCGCTACAGAACACAGTGCCTTCTACTGCTTTCACCTTGCGGCTCAAAGATGCGGAAGTGTTCACTACATAATCTATCTTGCTTCCTGCTTTGCGAATATGCTGGAAGTTATGGATATGTCCGCACAAGTACATGTTTACATTGTTATGCTTGCGCAAAATGCTGTCTACCCGTTTTTCCATATCCAGGCGTTCCGAATCACTCTTGTCTGTATCTGCAAAAATAGGGTGATGACCTACTACCAATACCCAGTCCTCTTTAGCAGAAGCCAGTACCGAATCCAGCCAGTTCAATTGTTTGTCCATATCTTGTTTACATGCGTCCGGATATTTTTCCGTATCCTTCCGATATTTATCCAGCAAAGGAGCCGTATCAATCATCACCAGGCGCACCGTAATATCATCGTTCTCCAGCACCTTTGTGTAATAACGTGCCGGCATCTCCCAGCGGGCACTCACCTGACTGTAGTCCAATACTGCCTGCGTATTACCACGATATTCATGATTACCCAATATAGGATACCATGGAATCATCAGTTCCGGATGGCTGTACACCAATTCGTAGTTGGTCATCCACAAAGGGTCGTTTACACTGCGCACACCTTCAAAGTGATGCACATCGCCGGCTGCTACCACTGCTTCAATATCTACATTCTCTGCCATCTGACCCATCAATTCGGCGATAGGTTTCTGGTCGTAATATCCATTACGGCCCAAATCATTTGCCAGATAAAAATTCAAGGGTTTCTCCAATGCCTTCCATTCTGAAGGACCTTGTGCAAAAACTGCCCATACAGATAAAAGCAGACAACATGTACAGAAAATTCTTTTTAATGAAATCATAATCATTTTTAGTTTTATCAATTATTTGTTTATTGTTGCAAAGGTAAATCCCAATTCTGAATAAAATCAGGAAAACTCCTTTGCAGAAGATTTTCAAAAAATAAGTCCGAAACACAACTGTCCGGACTTATTCGTCTAAGGAAAAATGCAGTTTCACAACTGCCTTAACAAAACCTAGAAAAGGATGTTATTATTTTGTACCGTATGCTCCGAAGCGAGCTTCCACTTTCGGAGAGGTATAAGTCACTCCATTTACTTCCAGACCTGCTGCGAAATAAGGCTGCATAGTAGCATCATTACCATCGTAAGCACCAGTCAGTACCGGTGAACCAGCCTGTACATGGAAGTCCCATGCATCCTGATATACATAATCGGTCAAACCAACTTCATTAATCGGATAGTTTACGAATTTCGGATCCTTAGTGGCACATTCTGCCTGTGTCTTTGTAATTACACTGCGTGCATCTACCACTCCTTCATAATAATCTTCATGCGCATAAGCATATCCTTCCCAAGAGTAAGCCACACCAGACTCATCTGCAAACACTACGTCACTTTTCTGTGTACCTGAAGCATAGTAGTTATAGTCAATAACCGACTTATCATTGTATCCTTCTTCCGGATCATTAGGAATAGTAAAGCTAGGAGTCATCGCTCTGAACTTACAGTTCACCATCAGGTTATTGAACACATTGGCCAAGGCATTCTTTTCTACATAGATACATCCGCCTTTTTCACCGTCACGACGCCATCCTGCATTGATAATGGTATTGTTGTATGCCTGGATTTTTGCCATATCACGTGTTTCACTCTGACCAGAGCTGGAGAGTTTCAGACCATTGGTGTTCGGGCTGAACATGACGTTTCCAGCTACGTCGACCACACATCCTGCTTTTACGTTTACAGCTTCCGCACCATCAAATCCGTTTGCAGCAAACACATTGTTAGCAATAATGGCATTTCCACCCATCAAATAAATACCATCTGACCAACCGTTACGCAATACAGAGTTGGTGATTACATAATGTCCATTGACATTATTGGTGGTAATCTGCGGATAGGCATCATCTCCAGCAGTATACACTTCAGATGCAGCAGCAGGAGAACCTTTCACAACCTGACCTCCCGTGTATTCAATGATTGTATGATCAATCAACATTTCTCCACAAGTGGATGAAGCCACAATACCTCCCCAAAGACCTTCAAAAATATTTTCCTTTGTACGTTCATTTTCTGGAACAGAGAACAAGATAGGCTTTTCAGCAGTACCTTCACAATATAAGTTTCCGTTTACTGTGAACTCTACCGGAACATGATTGGCTCCTACTCCGGCTGTACTTACAATAATCTTCACGCCTTCCTTGATTACAAGGCTTTTACCTTCGGGCACTGTGTAATGGTCTGTCAGATTTACTATCGTATCTGCGGGCCAGACAATGACGTTATCAGTAGTCTCTCCATTTCCCCCATCGGCATTTTCATCGTTATTTCCATTGTCGTTGTTTCCGGGAGTTTCAGTTTCATCCCCGTTTGCAATCGGGTCTTCTTCCGTACAAGCTGCCATAAAAGACAATGCTACCAAAGCCGTTCCGGCCAACAAATAATTTTTCAGTTTCATTTGGTAATAATTTAAAAATGTTAGTCAATATAGTTCTTTATCTCTTTATTATAGTTTGTATCTGATTCCTAACATAAACGATTGTCCGTGCCATTCCTTACGTTCTATCACATTGCCATTGTTACGTTCAGAGTTGACATTCTCCGTACGAGGGCCACTCTGAATAAAGCGGAGCAAAGGAGTATCTAGCAAGTTAGAAGCCTTGGCAAAAAGACTGATACCGTTCTTAAAGCTTTTCTCCACAGAAGCATCCAACTGCATATAGCCATCTTCCCAGATATCGTCATCATACCAGTTAGAAATATCACTCAAGCGCTTTCCGGTATAACTTCCGGCAATCTGTCCTTCCCAACCATATTTCGTGCTTTTGAACAGCAATGACAGATTTGCTACATGGGCAGCCTGACCAAACAGCGGACGTGTCTGAGTACAAGCCTTCACATCATTCCCGTCCATGATTCGCTTTTCAGTCGTAATGGAAGAATGCGTGTAGGTATAATTGGCTTTTATTCCAAACCAGTTAAAATATTTCATTATATCCACTTCTACTCCCAAGTTGGTGGCATTACCAAAATTCATTGGCTTATAATAGGTATCCTGTCCTTCGTTCAGCAGCCCGTATTCAATCGGATTCTTCAGCCTTTTGTAAAACATACCCACCATGAACTGTTCGGATGATTTCGGGAAGAATTCATAACGCAAATCGAGGTTATCGGCCACCGTATGTTTCAAATCCGGGTTTCCTTTTTCCTTATAATCTTCATTGATAATGCTGTAAGGAACAATTTCAAAGAAGCTGGGACGGTTGATGGAACGAGCATACGAGAAACGCAAGTTCGCATTTTTATGTACTCCGTATTTTGCATGGAAACTCGGCAATACATCCGTATATTTCTGGTTTCCTTCAGGATCTGTATTCTCTGTAGGGAACTTCAATGTATAGCCTTGATTGGTATGTTCCACACGAACGCCTGCAATAAATTCCCATTTCCGGTATGTGTATTTCACCATTCCATATCCTGCACCAATCTTTTCAGTGGCGTCATAGTTTAACGGATCACTGATGTTACCGTATTTAAGCGGAGTAAACAAGATTTCATCGTAGTTATTCCAGTCCTCTCCCTGATACTGGGGATCTTTCACTCCCGTAGCAGAATTAAAGGTATATTCATTAAAGAAGCTGTCGCGTTTCTTATCGCGGTACATACCTCCTACCGAGAAATCGAATACAGAACCTCCATCCAGTTTCAACTTATACATCAAATCAAGGTATCCGGCCTTGTCCTTATCGGAGTTATGTTCCCAACGACGGATGGCTGCTCCAGAAGTCTGTACATGGTTACCCAGCAAAAAGATTTCCGCATTATCCGGTGTTTCACTGTATGCCTTTGAAAGTACAGCCGACCAATTCAAACGAAGCACACCGCCTTCCAGAAAGGCATGTTCACCTTTCAGCGTGGAATTGATAATGTACTGATGATTCCACTTCATACGTACAGCTCCTTCTTTGTCGTCATGCCCGTCACGTACTTCTGCTTCTCTCATATCCATATATCCATTGTACCAGGTCAGTTTATGATTGGCATTGATATGATAATCCAGTTTGGCATGAGCACCGATACGAGTCTGTTGAGAAGAATAATTTCGGTATTCGATACCATTGTGGGTTGTTCCCGGCTGATAATACAACTGACTTTCTTTTCCTCGATACGTATTCAGATAACTACCTGCCAGCATCACACCCAATTTATTGTTAAAGAAGCGGTCACCGTAAGATAATCCGGCAGTCAAATCGGGCAACGGTTTGTTCCATTTCATCCGCAGATTATCTGTCGTAAAGTTATCCATTGTCACACGGCTGTCTTCCGGCATGCCCATCTGCTCATAAGGAGATTTCTTCACAATCGCTCCGTGATTGAACGACTGAAAATCACGGTCAAAATACATTGCATTGTAACCGGTTGACAGATTTGCCGTAAACTGACGTTCAGAAGGCGCATCCTTCATAATCAAATTGACTGCTCCTCCGATTCCGTCACCTTCCATACTGGCGGTCAAAGATTTGGTTACTTCCAAACGGTCCAACATTTCTGACGGGAAAATATCCAGCGGCACAAAACGGTTCTTGTTGTCCGGACTCGGAATTTTCACTCCATTTACTAATGTATAGTTGTAACGCTTATCCATACCGCGAAGAATAGCATACTGTCCTTCACCGCTACTGTTACGTTCAATTGTTACACCTGACATTCGCTGAATCACGTTGGCTACCGTAATATCCGGAGAAAGTTCTATCGCCTTCGCACTCATCACATTCACCACGTTCATTGCCTGACGTTCGATACCTCTTGCACCTGCTTCAGTTCTTCCCGGATTAGAAGCTACCACCACCACTTCATCCAGAGCAACGTCGTCACTCTTCAAAGGAATTACAATTTCTTTCTTATCTGCTGCTATGCTGACTTCATATTTTTTATAGCCCACATAAGAACAGACCAATGTATATTTGTCTCTGTTCACCGACAGATTAAAACTTCCGTCCAATCCGGTTACCGTTCCTTTTCCTGGGTCTTCCTTTACAATCACCGATGCACCTATAATCTCCTCTCCAGTCTGTGCATCCTTAATTTTACCTTTTATCACACCAGCTTGAACTCCAGCCGACATCAGTGATAACAATACCAATACAATCTTAGATTTCATTTGCTTTCCTTATTTGTCGCAAAAGTATCCCGTATGATTTTCATAGGTATTGCATAGAGATTTCTATTGTGTTACATTTACACGCAATATCCTTTACAATAAAAAAGAGGTACTTTCAGGACCAGCCCGCAAATACCTCTTTTTACAAACATATTACAGATACGATTATTTATCCTTACTTTCCGGAAGGGAAATTCCTTTTACAACCCGCTTCCAGTATTCCCTTACATCGTTCCAATGATAATAAGGTGAGACATCCGTCCGCAAGGGAAGTGTAACTTCACGTTCATTCAGCAATAATTTCACTAGAATATCCCGGCTGTTCTGTTTCCGATAGAAAATAAGTTGAACATTGCCACACATCGGAATCAGACGATAAGTACGATATGTATCCGCTATCTTATTCCAAGCGGTAGTTTCCTTTTGCAGTGCATTTATCCCCATCAGCGCGGCCAGCGGAGCCAGATTCGTGTCATGCCCGTAACGTAATGTCACCGCATTTTTCCGGGAAGCAATTACCGTATCAGCTGTTTCGATGAAATTATTCAGCAGATTTCGTTCCAGCTTATACATGCACGCATCGCTCAACGGAGAAGGACCTTTTTCGTAATACCATTCAAAATTATTCCGTTGCCACAAATCATACTGTTCTTCGGGAGTAAATAAAAAAGAAAGATCCAGTTGGTTGTAATTACTTTGGCTGATACCATGAAGTTCGAACAAATCCATCATCAGTTTCACGGCGTCCACATGCTTTTTCACGTAAACAGAGTCACGGAACATCTGTTTCATCAATCGTTCCGGATGTACATACACACTGTCGGCAGCACGATACACGGAATCCACATTCTCCAAATGCTGTGCTTCATACAAAGGATTCTTATACTTTATATAATAAGCATCCGCTTCACTGGTCTGTGTCGTAACATTCAGTTTAGGATTTAAACCTTTCAGTTCCACGCATCCGGCAGCCATGGAAAGAAAAGCACGGGTCTTGTATGTAGAGCGTGCATCCACATGGGTACCGTCACTGAACACCTCTGGGTAACGGTGGAACATGCGGTCTATCAATTCCCGATGCTGCTGTGCTCCCTTCGGAGTCAATTCTCCATAACGCCCTTCTGCCTCCTGGGCCAAAGAAGCTATCACCTTCAGCACACGCTTTCCATCAGGAGTCAACACTCCCTCCTCGTCTGCTTCAAGAAGAAGTGATAACGGCGCGGCATACTTCTTCTCTTTTGTAAGATACCGGGAACCATGCCGGGCAAACATGGATATATAAAAAGGTTCATACCCTGCAGGAGCCGGAGTCAACTTCTCCTCCGGAGCCTGATAAGCATAATATTTTCCTGCAGCCAATGCCGGATTCTTTCCAATCTCCTCACGTGCACTTTGTCCCTGCACCCACAAAGGAAAAGCCAGGAACAGCACAATCCATCCTCTTTTCTTCATATATTTTCCAAATTTTAGGCGTGAAGTTACACCATTACTCCACTTAATTCCCTCTTATGTAGCTTGGAAAATCATGAAAACACTTCCCATGAAACAGAAATGAAATCCCCTTGTCACTGCTTTGAGAAACCGGCTACTTTGCTTCGATGCTGACAATTTCCTGCAAGATGCTTACCGCACTCTTCACATCTGTCACTTTCGATACCACCATGCTGCGACGCCCGTTCTGCTCTCTCAGATTACAATAACGAGGATTCTTGGCCATGTATTCAATAAACTTGCCAAAAGCCACACTCTGATAATACGGACTGTCCAGGTTGCTGACGAAGTAGAGCGTCATCCGTTCTGCCTTCAATACCACTTTTTCTACGCCCAAACGCTTGGCCAGACGTCTCAACGGAACAATACGCAGCAACTCTTCACCTTCTGGCGGTATTTTTCCGAAACGGTCAACCAGCTTGGCCTTAAAGGTTTCCACATCCTTATCCAGTTCAAGCTTGTCCAGTTCACGATACAGCAACATTCGCTCACTGCTGCTCGGAATGTACTCATTCGGGAAGAGCAACTCCAGGTCACTTTCCACCGTACATTCATCCACAAACTCCTCTCCGCTGATTTTTTCTTCACCCGCTTTGATTTCCTCAGCATACAAATCGGCAAATTCCTCATTCTTCAGTTCAGTAACCGCTTCATTCAGAATCTTCTGATAAGTTTCATATCCCAAGTCCGCAATAAAACCACTCTGTTCTGCACCCAACATATTTCCAGCTCCACGGATGTCCAAATCCTGCATGGCAATGTGAATGCCACTGCCTAAATCACTGAAATTCTCAATGGCCTGCAAACGGCGTCTGGCTTCCGGTGTAAGCGATGACAAAGGAGGAGCCAACAAATAGCAGAATGCTTTCTTGTTGCCTCGTCCCACTCGTCCGCGCATCTGGTGCAAGTCGCTCAATCCAAAATTCTGCGCCTGATTGATAATGATGGTGTTGGCATTAGGGATGTCAATTCCACTCTCAATAATCGTCGTGGCCAACAATACATCATAATCGTAATTGACAAAGTCGAAGATAATCTTTTCCAACTCTTCCGGTTGCATCTGTCCGTGCCCGATACATACCCGGCAATCAGGTATATTCCGCAGAATCATCGCCTTCAGTTCCACCAGATTCTGAATACGGTTGTTCACAAAGAAAACCTGCCCGTTACGGCTCATTTCAAAATTGATAGCTTCGGATATAATTTCTTCATTGAATGTATGTACTTCCGTCTGAATAGGGTAACGGTTAGGAGGAGGTGTCTGGATGACCGACAAGTCTCTAGCCCCCATCAAAGAGAACTGAAGGGTACGCGGAATAGGTGTAGCCGTCAATGTCAGCGTATCTACATTGACCTTCAACTGGCGAAGCTTTTCTTTTACGCTTACACCGAACTTCTGCTCCTCGTCAATGATAAGCAGACCCAAATCCTTGAATTTGACACTTTTGCCAATAATCTTATGCGTACCGATAAGGATATTGATTTTTCCGTCGGCCAACTCTTTCAGAATACGACTTGTATCCTTTGCCGTACGTGCCCGGCTCAGGTATTCCACCTTACAAGGCATATCCTCCAGACGTTTCTTGAAAGTCTGGAAATGCTGGTAAGCCAGTACCGTAGTCGGCACCAGCACCGCTACCTGCTTGTTGTCGGTCACTGCCTTAAATGCGGCACGGATAGCAACCTCTGTCTTACCAAAGCCCACATCGCCACAAACGAGACGGTCCATCGGCTTATCACTCTCCATATCTGCCTTTACTTCCTGAGTAGCCTTCAACTGGTCCGGAGTATCTTCATACAAGAAACTGGCCTCCAGTTCGTGCTGTAAAAAGCTGTCCGGGCTATATTTAAACCCTTTCTCCTGTTTACGTTGAGAATAAAGTTTAATCAAATCACGGGCAATATCCTTAATTTTCGTCTTCGTCCGTTCCTTGATTTTTTCCCATGCTCCTGTGCCCAGCTTACTGATACGGGGCTGTTCTCCTTCTTTTCCTTTGTATTTGGAAATTTTATGTAATGAATGAATGGATACAAACACCACATCCTCATTCTGATACACCAGTTTGATGACCTCCTGCGTAGTATTTCCGTTCGGAATACGCACCAGGCCTGCAAAGCGCCCGATACCGTGGTCAATATGTACCACATAATCGCCCGGTTCAAACATGTTCAGTTCCTTGAGCGACAATGCCACTTTTCCACTACGTGCCTTGTCACTGCGAAGGTTGTATTTATGGAATCGGTCAAAAATCTGATGGTCCGTAAACACACAAACCCGCAACGCATGGTCCACAAACCCTTCATGCAACGTACGGTCTACCGGTTCAAAGGTAATGTCATCGCCTCTTTCCTTAAATATATCTTTCAGACGTTCCGTCTGCTTCATGCTGTCCGAGCAGATATACAGACGGTATTTCCGTTGCAGGAAATCGGTGAAAGAACTTGCAACCAAATCAAAATTCTTGTGGAAAATTGGTTGTACGGAGGTCTCGAACGACAAGCGTGCCTGCGGAGTTCCTAAGGCCTTATGTCCGAAATCTATCCGGAAGAAATCAAGGGCACGCACCGTGAATTCGGCTCCGTCAATCAGTTTCTTGGACAAATTCATCAGTTCCGTCTGCTCACCTTCATACGCTTTCAGCGCCTGAGGAGAAACCGCCTCATCGTGTACGGCCTGAATACGTTCGCGCACCCAGAGCAAGTCTTTTACCCATAATGTAGCATCCTTATCCACGAAATCCAGAAAACAGATATCCGCTCCTTCCGTTCCTGAAAGTTCAGGTACAATACAGATAGAATCTTTCTTTTCTTTCGACAACTGAGTTTCTACTTCAAACGTACGCAAACTGTCAATCTCATCTCCGAAAAAGTCAATTCGGTAAGGATATTCCGATGCAAAAGAATACACGTCAAGAATGCTGCCGCGCAAGGCAAACTGTCCCGGCTCATAGACATAGTCCACATGCTCAAACCCATACTTGGAAAGCGTCTCCATCAGTTTGACCGTATCTTCCTGCTGTCCCACTTTCAGGGTCAGCATCGCATCCGAAAGTCGTTTCCGTGAAACCACTTTCTCCGCCAAAGCTTCCGGATAAGTAACTACCGTGACCGGCTTCTTCTGCTCCAATCTGCTCAGCACTTCCGTGCGAAGAATTTCATTGGCTGCATCTTTCTGTCCGTATTTGATGGCACGACGGTAAGAAGACGGGAAAAACAGGACATCAGTCTCTCCGTCCACCTGCACCAAGTCATGGTAAAAATACCCGGCTTCCTCCAAATCGTTCAGTATAAACACATGAATTCCCGGCATCGTCTTGACCGATACCGAAGCAAACAAGGAAGCACACGAACCGTGCATACCTTCCAAATAAACAGTCTTTATATCCTTATTTTTACGTAAAGAAGCCAAGCCTGCCACATTAGGATGCTTGGCATATACCTCTTGAAGCTCTTTTATACTCATTGTCTCATCAATAGATGCTGCAAAAATAATCAATCTCGTTTGAATATGCGCACAAAAAACAAAGAATACAACGGCAACTTTTCCTTAAAATTTAAAGCTGAGACTTCCGTACGGCAAACAGTTGCCACTCCAGTGCACGGAATAAAAACTCAGAATATCTTCTTCGGAAGGATTTCCCACGACATTATACACGCCCAGACGAAGCAACAGCAAGTTCTCATCGTATCCGCCCCCGTCGACCATAAAATTCTGTCCGGCCAAAGAAGAAGTCACCCCCGGCAGAATCCATATCTGCGAGAACAGGTCTCCCCCACTAAAAGCCAACAAATTAGACGGAGTCAGTTCTCCCAGTTCATTTTCCCGTTTACCCGACTCCACGGTAATTTCTTCTATCTCAAACAACAATGGTTTCATACGGGTACGGATAAAACAGTCTCTCGTCACCCGGACCGACTGCACCTGCGGAGTGTAGCCCATGTAAGAAGTTTTCACTGTGTATGTTCCTTCGGGTACATGCAGACGGAAAATCCCTTTTCCATTCGAAATGGTATTCCATTGCTTTCCATCCTTATCCTCCAGTGTCACAACCGCACCATACAAACGTTCTTCACTGTCCACTTCGGACACCGTACCGCTGACATCATAACTTTCAATCTTCCGTGCATGAACCACCAGTTTGCGAGGAGGTACGAAAGCAATTTTCACCTGATAACCGGAGAGGATACGATGCAAAAGTTCTTCTACCGTCATTTTCCCTCCCGGCTCTATCCGGCGCACCTCACCTAACTCCATCTGTGCAGGATTATATGAAAGCACGATTCCCGTACTTTTTTCAATCCATTCAAACCACTGCAATACGGTAGCGGAAGAGGAGTTCACTTGTATCCACTCTTCCGCTACCGTATTCGCTGATTTGACTTCCTGCCCCCATGCTTCCGGTCGTGCAACCATGCACATCCACAGCAAGAGAAGCAGCCATTTACTTTTCATATAACCTGTAATGTTTTCCTTTCACCAATGTCTCGCATTTACATCCACAAAGAAAAGCCAGTTCTCCGGCTATGTCCGGCTCATTGCTGTTTATCCGGGTCGTAATCAGATTTTTCTCCAACCCTTCGGCCAAATCAATCTGTATACCTGTCTTTTCCCGAATCACCTTCACCACTTCCGTAATGGGTGCCTGCTCAAAAATCAGTACCGAATCGTCCGTGCCGACCTCCAACTTCTCAGCTATTTCACGATATTTCAATCCCTGAAGCTTGGCCAGTAAAAAAACGTCCTTGCATCTGGGAGGAAGAGTCTCCAATGCCGAGTCCAATATATCCTGAAGCGTCTTACCTTCTTCAGGGGTTTCATCCGGCATACAACTGGCAGAAGCCGGATGATCATCTATCGACACCGTATCTTCCTTACGCTTCCGCAGAAAGGATACGCAACTGTTTCTCACGGAAGTAGTCATATAAGCAGCAAACTCCTTCTCAGGCATGTCATCCAGTCGTTTGTTCCATACGCTGATAAACAGTTCCTGCACAATATCTTCCGCGTCGTCCTGGTCAGAAACATATCCATAGGCTATACGGCACAGCCTTGAATAATGTTCCTGAAACCGGGATTTGAATATGTCCTTTCTATCGGCTCTCATTATCATGATTCCGTCAATACGTATTATCAGAATTTCAAACTTACACCAGCTGTCAAGAAGCCTTTATTTCCTAATCCGGCTTCTACAAAACCGCCAATCCGGTCATTTCCTACCCTCAAGGCAATCGGATTTACCTGATAAGCGAACGAAGTGCTCAAATCTGCTTTCTTTGCAGCCTTCTTTCCGGCATCCGTCAAAGCTGTTTCTTTGTGACGACTCAGGTTAACACCGGCAGCAGCCGTTCCATACAATTCAAACAAACCTCTTTTATAATATACAAATTCTGCGGCCGGAAGAATCATGAAATTCACATTACTTTCTTTCAATGAAGGGGCCTGTTCACCAGCCAATGCCAGTTTACTGTTGGAAGTAGAAAAGCCCAAATCTGTTCCTACCTTGAAACGGCCTAACGAATAGCGGTAACCAAATCCATACACCAAACTGTAGTTTTCATCCGTACGTTTGCTTCCTGTCACGGCATCTGCCAATCCCATTCCCAATATATCTACTGATCCTTGTGTCAGTCCGTCACTGACAGACAAACGTATTTCGTGTTTATTTTCAGAAGGAGTAAAACCTTTACTATGTTCCTGTCCTTTTACCAGATTTGTACTTGCTAACACACACAAAGATAAAGCAATCAATTGAATTTTCATAATGTCTAGTTTTTTAGTTTAAAAAAAGTCTTACGTTTAATTTCTCTGTTGTTTCACCTGGCCGGGTGTTTTTGTCTTCATAACGCGCATCTTTGGTAAAACCCCTATTCGAAAAACCATTTTTTTGAAAAAAAATCTCCAGCCAACATTCAGACTCTAAAAATGAGAAAGAAACAGAAACTTTTTCGGCTATATTTTTTTCATTTGCAGACATACGACGGATAAAAAGTAAGAAATAATTATTACTTTTGCCTACAAGAAAAAGGTTTTTAAAAGGTATTTTTCTGATTGTATTTTTAAGACTTCTGAAACAACATCATGCATAAGGAAATCATTCAACTGTTAAACGAGAAAAGATTGAAAGAAGCATTCACCCAGATTAAGGAAGCTGCAGCCACACTTAACAACTGGGAACTAAAGTCGCAGATTGAAACCCAACAAACGACTTATGAGTACATGCTTCAATATATGGCAATGGGCACACAAGACCCGCAGCGCGAAGCGATTTACAATCAGTTGCTTTGCAAGGGATATGAACTGGCAGACAAGACGTATTTCCTGAAAGAATGGAATAAGGCGTATGGCTATTTTGCCGACACATTCCGCAAGTTCGCCCAAACCCCTCCACACTCATTCAAGGAACTCGATTTCATGCTGGAAGCAGCTAAACGCACATTCGACATGTCGCAAGTCAACAAAGAAGAAGCGCAGAGAATACACAGTTATAGGTTGCATGAGCACACCATCGATGAGCTGTTCAACAAGATATGGGTCTCTACACAATGGAGTGAAGAAGACTACCAGGAAGCACGTGAACTTCTATTCTCACCATCCATGGCTGCCAACGACAAAGCTGTAATGATAAGTGCCGTCACTCTCAACCTGCTCCAGCTTTTTGACAGCCGGAAATTCCTGCTGTTGCTCATAGCTTATCAGCAAACCAAGGAACCGACCGTGACCCAACGGGCATTGACGGGGATTGCCCTTACTGCTTACTTCCAGGCTGACCGGATAAATCTGTATCCGGAATTGGTATCAGCTTTGAAACTGATGGAGGATGACCCAGCTGCCTTGAAACAACTGCACGACATACAAATTATCTTCCTCCTTTCACGCGAAACAGAGAAGATAGACAAGAAAATGAAGGAAGAAATTATTCCTCAAATGATGCGCAATCCCAATCTCAGAAATCCGGAATCAAAAATCATCGAAATAGAAGACATAGAAGACCTCAACCCGGAATGGCAGAAAGACCTGGAACAGATAAACAGCCACATCCGTGAACTGGGAGAGTTGCAACTGGAAGGGGCCGACACCTACATGACTGCCTTTTCACAACTCAAGACCTTCCCGTTCTTTCAGGAAGCAGCCCACTGGTTCTATCTGTTCAGCATGAAAGTGCCCGACTTGTACCAGATTTATAAAGACAAGGCATTCGATGAGAAATCGTTGTTAGGTATGGTTGTCAACTCTCAAATGTTCTGCGACTCGGACAAATACTCTTTCTGCTTGGCCATGCAGTCACTTCCTGCCGACCAGCAGACCTTCATGCGCTCCAAATTAAATGGAGAAGACTCGATATTCAATGATATTAAGATCAGCGAAAATCCGACAGAACAGAAAATCAACTATATACAACGGCAATACATCCACAATCTATACCGCTTCTATAAACTGTGGAAATTCAAACAGGAAATGCAAGACATTTTCCGTGAGAAACTGGATTTCTGGAACAATCCTCTGCTCCGTCCTTTGATACTGAAAGGAACGTATCACGGTCAGATTGCAGACTATCTCTTCTCAAAGGGATACATGCAAGAAGCCGCCGAACTTTATGAAAGTCTGTCCCAACAGAATCCGGCCAACGCAGAAACCTGGCAGAAATTAGGATTTGCCTACCAGAAAAGCAAACTTTATGACAAGGCGGTTAAAGCTTACCTGCAGGCAGATACGATAAAGCCCAACCATTTATGGACGCTCAAGCATCTGGCACAATGCCACAAGCTGTCGGGTGATTATTCTCAGGCAGCCTTCTGTTTCCAGAAAGTGCTTGAGTTTGACCCTGACAACCTGCACATCCTGATGCAAACCGGACAATGCCTTGCGGCACTGAAGAATTATCCGGAGGCCATTAAGGTATTCTATAAGGTAGAATTTCTGGAAACACATCCGGAAAAAGCACGACGCGCCATCGGCTGGTGCTACTTCATGTCCGGTAAATACGAAGAAGCCGCCCGAATGTATGATAAGTTGCTCGCCCTGGAAAACCCACAAGCCAATGACTGGCTGAACTCAGGTCACGTGTATCTGGCTATGGGGAACATACCTCAGGCGTTAACTCACTACCGGAAAGCGGAAACGGCCTGCAAATCAGATGAGGAGTTCATCTCACAATTCTTGGCAGACAAGGATGCACTGACGGCACAGGGGCTGTCGGAAAGCCAGGTTTACCTGATGGCTGACATCCTGCGGCAGAAATAACGGAAACAAAAGATTCACCAATAGAAACAAGTCCGATAAGACCCATCACCTTACCGGAATTGTTTCTATTTTTTTTATATAAGCCAATGCGGCTCCTATGGCCGTCTGATATTCCGCATTTGCCGGAATGATAAAACGTACATCGTACATCTGTGCAATGGTATCAAAAACCGGACGGCACTGGGGCAACTGGGTCAGATTTCCAATCAACACAAAATCACGGATTCCCATTTCCAGCGCTGAAAGTACGGCTGCCTGTCCGATGGACTGCAGTACCATGTGCATCAAGCCCAACGCCAAATCTTCGGGAGACACATTGTTATCCAACTTACCCAATAAGGAAGCCGTGGCATCAAGTGGCAATCCGGGCAAGGAAGTCTGGCAAATATCTTGAATCTGCAAGTCCACGTTCTGCAAATTACCCTTTCCAGCCAATTCTGACACCCACAGAATGTCCTGCGTATGCAATAACAGACGCGACAATCCCATCAGTGTACCTCCCCCGATACCGATTCCGCCCACATGGCGAATCTTTTCATGTTCCACCTTCACAAAGGAAGTGCCCGTCCCCATACTCACCACCATGAGCCGGTCCAGCCCCGCGGCATACTGGGCACTCAGACCGTTGGCAATAAACTCATCCGTACGAGCCGTAGGCAGACCGTACAAGGGCTGCTGAATGTATGAACTTCCTACTCCGGTCAGCATTACCTGTTCCACTTCCGAAAGCTGGATAGAATGGTCGTATATATATTTTCCGAATGCACCAAACAGCGAAGTGACAGGGTCCTTGGCTGTGACAAACATCGGATTTCTGATTTCACCGTCTTTCACCCCGACAATCTTGGTGGTGCTTCCTCCTACATCAATTCCTATAATCATAATTCTTAAATCACATTGTTTTTTACAATAACGGGCACAAGTCTACAAACTTTTTTTCGGGAAAGAAAGCACTTCGGCCACTTTTTTTATAAAAATTAGAAGGCTCACAATTATTCTTCCCCAACGCAAAAGAACAACTGAAAAAAACGCAAGTGCGTTTGATGCAAAACGTACTTGCGTTTTATCTTAAATGCACTTGTGTTTCAAGTTAAACGCACTTGCGTTTTAGTTCAAACGCAAAGGCGTTTTCTCGGGGTAAAAATCCGGCTCTTAAAAAAGGATGAAATTCCCTAAATACCAGATAAATACTCTTTCAACACTTCCACATATTCAGCCATAGCCTCCCGCCCTGTTGAGGTCATCCGGCAAACGGTACGAGGCTTCTTGCCCACAAAACTTTTTTCCACCTCGATATAACCGGCTTCGCTCAACTTGTCAAGCTGCACACTGAGGTTACCTGCCGTGGCATTGGTCTGCTCTTTCAGGTACACAAAATCAGCCTCGTCCACAGACAAGAGTATCGACATCACAGCCAGACGGAGCTGGGAATGAAGCAACGGATTCAGTTCTTTCAACATACGTTACGGGCCTTTCGGTTTAAATAATGGCCGGGCAACACCATCATGACCACAAACGACAATCCAAAATACAGATACCAGTCAATGGTAACAGCCTGATGAAGGGTATAGGCCATCAGCATGTAAATGGCAAAACAAAATCCTACCAGCGGTGACCACATCACCAGCCGGCTACGGATAATGATTCCCGTAATGGAAACTCCGATGCCGCTATAAAGCAGAGAAAGGGGTAGCATCAAGGAAAAATTGACTCCTCCGTAGTGGAATGCCAGCAAAGACATGATGACTACGGTCAGCACAAACAGGCTGCCTATCACTTTCCAGACCTGCAGAATGGCGCGGTCGGTATACGTAATTACCGAAGGAGTTTCCTTTCGCTGCATACGAAGCATAAAGCCCCAGAACAGAAACATGCTGAACCAGCCGATACTCCAACGGGCATCGCCAGTATAGTACACCAATAAAAACAGCAATACTGAAAGTGCCGCAGTAAAATATCCCCAGTAAAGAAACTGGTTTCCACTGCCCACTTCCATATTCTTCCGGGTAGAACGGATCATTTGTGAAATCAGTTCCAGACTTTCTTGTTCTGATAATTTCTTTTCTTCCATAAGGCAATCAGTTTTAAGTTTTAAACTCAATATGGTTTATAAAATAAACCATAAAACGAAAAATAAAGGCAAGGAGGCGCGCTTCTCTCTTGCTTTAATGCAAATATAAATAAGTTTATTTTATAAATCAAATAAAACGGCAGGAAAATAACAGAAAAAAAGCCGCTCCAATCTTTACGACTGAAACGGCTCATATAGAGTAAAAAAGATGTGCTTACTTATTTCTGCAAGTCATTCTCGTTCACCAGCAACTTACCCTGGTATTCTCCGGTCAATGTGCGCAGGAAGGATACCATCTGTGCGACTTCCTGTGTTGACAAATCGACGCCTACCTCGTACTTGGCCATGGCTATCACGGCATCTTCCAGCGTAGCCTGTGTTCCATCATGGAAATAAGGTGCAGTCAATGCCACATTACGCAATCCGGGCACTTTAAAGCGATGACGGTCTCTTTCGTCTTTTGTTTCCTTGAAACGGCCATTGTCTTCTATGGTCAGTTCCGTACCACGGTCGGCAAAGTAATCATGCTTGATGCCGAGCAGTTCGTACGACTGTCCACCCATATTCTCACCTACATGGCAAGTAGCACAGTTGTATTTCTTGAACAAATCATATCCGGTCAGTTCTTCAGCCGTCAGGGCTGCATTATCCCCTTTCAGGTACTTGTCGAAACGTGAGTTCGGTGTAAGCAAGGTTCTTTCAAATTCCTGAATGGCATCTGTAATGTTTGCCTGATTGAAACCGTCGGGATACACTTCCTTGAACGCCTTGCTGAAAGCTGCATCCGCATTCAATTTCTCGCAAATCTCATCAAACGACTTGCAAGCCATTTCTACCGGATTCAAAGGAGGACCGGCTGCCTGATCGGCCAACGTAGCAGCACGTCCGTCCCAGAACTGCACGAAATTATAATGTGCGTTATATACAGAAGGAGCATTTACTCCACCAAACTGACCTCCTACTCCTTCAGAGAACTGTTTGTTGTCTACTCCACCGGTATTCAATCCGTGACAAGAGGAACAAGATACGGTATTATCGGCCGACAGACGTACGTCGTGAAACAGCAGATTTCCTAAAATCACCTTCCGCATATCTACCGGTACAGAGTCCTGAACCGGACGAATGGTCTCATTGCTCCACTGTGCATGAGCCAGCTGGTTCGGATAGAAGGCTGCACGCTGTGACTTCACCCACGAAAGTGCCATCTGCTTTTCCGTATCATTCAACGAAGCCCCCCAATGCACCAGATAATATTTGGCCATAGGCATGGTGCCGTCTAATATCACCTTCTCTACTTTTGCCAAATCTACCTCGCTGACTTTCTCTCCTTTTTTCAAGGCTTCTAACATCGGAGTCATGTCGAAAGAGCGGTAGGCCAGACGAGCATCTTCCTTGACCAGCTTTCCGGCAACCGGCAGACTGGCATAAAACGGCAAATCCGGATTGGCAGTATGACAGGCCATACATCCGCTGCTCGCAATGATTTCTTCCATCTGAGCACTGCTTTCCAAACTGGCTGAAGGAGGACGGTTCACCACCCGATAGGTTGCGGCCAATACCGCAGCTACCACCAGCACTGAAAAAATGATTTTTGTTCTTTTCTTCATAAGAAACTGATTAGATTTTAATAACTCAATAAATATCTCACACGTTAAAATGCTAAGAACGGTTGTATAAATGTACGCTTTGCTGTGCGGCTGGAAGGTAATTCACTCCATACCAGCACATTTGTAGCGAAAGGAAAGACACAATCAGTATCCAATACAGTGTACGCGGAGTGTTCCTGCGAAATAAGCGCAGATGTACGTACAGCAAATAACCTGTCCACGTAACTGCTGCCCAGGTTTCTTTCGGGTCCCAGCTCCAATAATGTCCCCAGGCTGCTTTTGCCCAGATTGCTCCGGTCAGCATACCGACTGTCAGAAAAGCCAATCCAGCATAAACTAACTTGTCGGCGGCTTCAAGGTAATTCTCCCGATGCTTGTAAAGTCCCATACAGGCCAAGATGAATGCACAGCCTAACACCGAATAGGAAAACATATACACCGTGACATGAGGGACAAACCACGGGCTTTGCAAGGCAGGCATGAGGGACTGGTCATGAATTTCCGGTTTCAGAATATTGATAATCGCAAATACCGCACCTACTACAGTGGAAAAAGACAATATCCAGGGATACTTCCAACGAAGATAGGTCAGCAAGCCGGATATACCCATAAAGAACGAATACCACAATCTGGTCTCGCCCATGGTACGCAAAGGAGGGCGCTGAAGGCTCAGCCAGAATCCGGTAATAAAGGCGGCAAACACCAGTATACCCGACAAGGTCAACCCAATAGCCCATCGACTCCGCTCTTTAGAGAACAAGGCAAAAACCGCTCCGGCTCCCCATAAAACGATGGCAGGCAGGGCAAACAAATAAAAATTATCCCACGTAATCATTCAAGAATAGTGTTAGTTATATATAAAGTCAGTCAACAAGTTCACTTACAGATTTACTCATCTGCTTGTCTGGTCCTGCCAAAAAGAGCAGTAACCCTCCGCACAGCATCATCACAATGCCCAACAGCATGACGTATTTCAGCGGCTCGCGCACAATCTGCACTACGCAGTATTCCAGTTCGGCAGAATGCACATCATAGGAAGTCAGGTAATAATCTTCTGCCCAGCTTGCCGAATAGGGCTGGTTTACTTCCAGATGTATGGGGTTTCCGTCCATCGACACTTCGGCAAAGAAGCGGCGTGGCGTACCATTGGGATAATGCTCTACAGTAAAGTTTGTCAGCTGCAACGGTTTCTCCAGGTATACCACATTTCCCTCGGAGGTAAAAGCTTCATTGTTCGGATTAGCCCGAAATACCGGAATGCGTAAAGTCTGTTCCTCTGCACTTCCCATAAATCCGGCAAAGAGTGCCAGCCACAATCCGGCATGATTCAACATAAAACGCCACCGATTACGTCCCGGCGTGAAAAAACGTCTTACGGTAATCATTCCCAAATGAGTCAGCAACCCGAATAATCCGGTAACAAAAATCCAGGAAGACATAAAATTATAACAGCCTAAACGAGAAAATAGCCCCGACTTCTCTGCAGCCTCTTGCGCAGAAAGCTGGGGAAACAAGCCTATCACCAGACAACCGACCAAAAACCAGCCTAATGTCCAGCAGGTACATTGCGGGGAAAGCCACAGACGGACAGCTTCCGAATGACGCTTCTCCTTATAGCCATATCCTATCAATGCAATCCACAGTAAGGCTAAAATAGCATCTAATGGAAAAGCAAAAAAGGCAAACGGAAAGTTGCCAAAAACACATTGGGCTGCCACTGACAGCAGCAATAATAAAATGAATAGCAAGTTAGTCTTTAAGTTCATTCATCAGTCGTTGGTGAAATATGTGCAAAGATAGGGACTTTATTTAATACTACAACAAAATTGTAAAGATAACAAATCTTTTTCCCAGCAAAATCCGGAAAAAAGATTTGTCATCCTCCCTTTTTTAATGCTCCCGACGCATTCTGTGGCCATATACAGTGATAACCACAAAACAAACGAGCGGAAGTACAAACGACAGATTTACTGCAGGCATCCCCCACAAGGTCTTGCAATCAATGATAGCGGCTTGCAAAGGAGGAAGTACCGACCCACCAAGAATAGCCATAATCAATCCTGCGGCACCAAACTTGGCGTCATCGCCCATTCCTTTCAGAGCAATACCGTAAATGGTAGGGAACATCAGCGACATGCAGGCTGACACACCTACCAGACAATACATACCATATATGTTCTGCAAGAAAATTACTCCCAGCACACACAAGGAAGCGGCAATGGCCAGCACTTTCAGCAATTGTCCCGGGTTGATATACTTCAACATCAGGGTACAAACAAAACGGCTGATACAGAAAATGACCATGGCCACGATGTTATATTTCTGCGACAAGACTTCGGCAGCCTGTTCTTCCATTCCCTGCGCCATGAACAGGCGGGTACCATACTGGATTATGAAAGTCCAGCACATAATCTGCGCACCGACATAGAAGAACTGCGCCACTACTCCATAACGATAACGCTTCACGGCATACAGACGTTTTAACGTAGGAATAAAGTCAATGGAATGAGACTTATCCGCATTCTTTGGCATCTTGGACATACGAATGACGAGAAGCATGACCAAAATAACGATGCCGATGGTCAGGTAAGGAGTGATAAGGATGGTCAAGTCTGAATCACGGATTGCTTCAAATTCAGCCTGACTAAGCTGGGCACGCTCGGCCGTATCCATCGGATGCAGCTGATTCTGAATGAAATTCATAGCGACAAACATCCCCATCAACGAACCGATAGGATTGAATGCCTGGGCTAAGTTCAAACGACGGGTAGCCGTTTCTTCCGTTCCCATTGACAAGATATAAGGATTACAGCTGGTCTCCAGAAAAGACAATCCGCAAGTCATGACAAAATAAGCTAACAAGAACGGATAATAGTTTCCGGTCAACTTGGCAGGAAAGAAAGCCAAGGCTCCCACGGCATACAAGCCCAGTCCCATCATGACTCCGGCTTTATAAGTATATTTACGGATAAACATGGCTGCCGGAAAGGCCATGGCAAAATATCCGCCATAAAAAGCCACCTGAACCAAGGTCCCGTCGGTTACGCTCATCCTGAATATCTTGGAAAAAGCCTTGACCATAGGATTGGTAATGTCATTCGCAAAGCCCCATAGGGCAAAACAGAAGGTAATCAGGATGAACGGAACCAGATAGCTCACTCCATCCTTCTTCAATATAGATTTGTTTTCTGATGTATTACTCATGGTGTTAGATTTTAAGTGACGGCTACAGCCCTCTTGGTGTTTTTACTTCATTTGCTGCCTGATATTGCCGATAGCAGTCGCTTCAACCGGCCCTTCTACCACAGGAATGCCAATAGCTTCTTCTGTCAGCCGGTTCAAGTATTTGTTCTGACTTCCTCCGCCAATCACATAAAGCTTCGTTACAGGTTCAGGCAAGAGCCGGTTCAATGCTTCCATACCTATTTTATAGCGCAACGCCAATGAACGGAGGACACATTTCACAAATTCCCCCTGTGTGGAAGGCGGTGTTTGCTGATGTGCGATACAATAATTCGTAATCGCCTCAGCCATACTTACCGGACACTGGAAAACAGTATCGTCCACGTCAATCAAGGCATCGGTTTCTGCCACTTCCGCAGCCGGCAGTATGGTGGAATAAGCTACATCCTTTCCTTCTTCCTTCCATTCCTGCATCAGTTTCTGAAGTATCCAAAGTCCGGTAATATTCTGCAGAAAACAGATTTTTCCATCCGTACCGCCTTCATTGGTAAATCCTCCCAGACGGGCTTCTTCCGTCAGAATCGGTTCGTCACTCATCACTCCCAACAGCGACCAGGTGCCCGAACTCAGGAAAGCAACCTTTTCTCCCTCGGCAGAAAGAGGTACTACACTAGCCGCACTGGCCGTATCGTGCGAAGCTACAGCAATCACTTCTACCTCGTAGTCTATTCCTATCTGTTCCTTGATTTCCGGTTTCAAAAAGCCGCGGGAAGTTCCCGGCATGACCACTTCGCCGAAAAGGTGCTCCGGAAGCCCCAGCTCCCGAATCAACTTGAAATTCCAGGTGCGTGCCTTGGCATCCAGCAGTTCCGACGTAGAAGCTATGCTATACTCATTATTAGCCACTCCCGTAAGGTAATAGCTGAACAGATCGGGCATGAAAAGCAACTTGTCGGCTGCCTTCAACTGCGCATTGTCTTCCTTCTTCATGGCATACAATTGAAACAAGGTATTGATGGCCATGACCTGCGTACCCGATTCTGCATAGTGCGTCTTTACGTCCACTTTCGAGAAAAACTCTTCGGGCATCCCTTCCGTACGGTTGTCACGATAACACACCGGATTGCCCAACAAATTTCCCTGTTTATCTATCAGTCCGAAATCCACACCCCAGGTATCAATTCCGATACTCTTCAACGTATAGCCTTTTTCTACAGCCATACGGATGCCGGTCTTCATATCCTCAAACAGAGAAAGGAAATCCCAGTACACATGCCCTCCCATCCGTACCTGACGGTTAGGAAAACGGTATATCGTATCCAGCACGAGTTCACCCTCAGAAAGGCAGCCGGCAATCACCCTGCCACTGCCTCCTCCGAAGTCAATCGCCAAATATGCTTCTTTCATTTTGTCTTCTTGCCTAAAATGTACGTTTCAAGGTCGTCAATCTCTTCCTTTGTCAAGGTCTTGTATTTTCCGCCGGAAAGCACAATTATGCGACAAGCCATCTCAAAGAACATGGCCCGCTCAAAAGCCTGATTGAAGTCTTTTCCGCAAACCACCTGTCCGTGCTTCTGAAGCAATACGGAGTTATGGTCTTTCATGGCCGCAATCACGGCTTCAGCCAACTCTTTAGAACCCGGACGGAAATAAGGAATAACCGGAATCTCCGCTCCTACATGGCAAGGAACTTCGGCTGTTACATTAAAATCTTTCGGTGTATCTTCCATACATGCCACTGCGGTAGCGTATGGAGACTGAAAATGGAGTACCACATTAACATCGGGACGTTCTCTCAAAACACCTAAATGGAACACACTTTCCATAGAAGGTTTTACTCCATTGAGTATTTCACCCGTTTCCAGACGGCAAACAGCCACTTTATCTTTTGTCAAAGAAGGCACCCATGAACCTGTACCAGAAACCAGCACTTCATCGCCTACACGCCATGAAAGGTTACCACTACTGCACACGGTTAATCCGGCATCACCTACCCGATGGGCTTGTCTCAAAAATTCTTCAATATGTTCGTTCTGAATCATAACTTCTTAATTTAATAGCAAATAAAAGCCGGAACAGACGGAAGATCCGCCAGTTCCGGCAGCGTAAAATTGATTATTTATAGATAGGTCCGTAATTTTGACATGCTCTGTAATCAGCACCTTCCTTATCCATACCAAAGGCATTCCATGCAGCAGGGCGGAAAATCTTATCATCTTCCACATTGTGCATACATACCGGTATGCGAAGGATAGAAGCGAGCGTAATCAAATCCTGACCTATATGTCCGTAACTGATGGCACCGTGATTGGCTCCCCAGTTGTTCATTACAGAATATACATCCTTGAAGGCAGGTTTATCGCACAAACGAGGTACAAACCAAGTAGTAGGCCATGTACGGTCAGTACGTTCATCAAGCAGCTTGTGGATTTCCGGATCAATTTCTACCGTCCATCCTTCAGCAATCTGAAGCACCGGACCCAGTCCCTTAATCAGATTCAAGCGGCTCATGGTCACAGGCATACCGCCTTTTGACAGGAAGTTAGAAGAGAAACCACCGCCACGGAAATAATCCCGGTTAGCAGGATACCACGTAGTAGCTTCCAGACATTTTTCAACCTCAGCTTCTGTAATCTCCCATGACGGTTTCATGGTCGGATTACCTTCTGCATCAGTCTGCTGTCCGGTACCATCCAGAGTAGTAGCTCCAGAGTTAATCAAATGGATAATACCATTCTTTGCCAGTCCGGTCAGCTCCTTACCGGTCACACGTTTCACTGCTTCCGGGCTCCAATAAGTACGTACGTCAGAGAAAATCTGTGCACGGTTAGTCAGCAAATGGCCGAAGAGCATAGCTACTCCGTTGCAGGCATCATTTTCAGTAGCCAGCACATAAGCTTCACGAATACCGTTCCAGTCGAAAGAAGTATTCAGCAAGGCTTCAGAGAAGTCACCGTTCGGATAGAAATCCGTCCACTGACGCTGTCCCTGGAAACCAGCCGCAATGGCATTGTGACCAAGTGCTTCTTCTTTGAATCCCATTTCCTTCAACTTCGGATTGCCTTTCATCAAGTCGCGCATGATAATGGTCATCTTCACAATGAAATCCCAATCAGCATCTTTTTCCGCACGTGTTTTGGTCTTGGCTTCTACATTGAAATCCTTTCCTTCGTTTTTCTTGCAGTATTTTTCAGTCCAAGCCATCGCTTTGGCGTATTCTTCCTTATCGTAAATTCCTTCAGTCATACGGCGGATAATTTCCGTCAAATCTACAGACTCACAGCGCATGCCCAAATATTCCTGGAAGAAATCCGGATTTACAATTGAACCGGCAATACCCATGGATACACTACCCATAGAAAGATAAGACTTACCTCTCATAGTAGCCACTGCCTGAGCCGCACGGGCAAAACGTAAAATCTTTTCTGCCACATCGGCCGGAATGGTATTATCTTCAATATCCTGTACATCACGTCCGTAAATACCGAATGCCGGCAAACCTTTTTGTGCATGCCCAGCCAGAACAGCAGCCAGGTATACGGCACCCGGTCTTTCCGTACCGTTAAATCCCCATACTGCTTTCGGGTAATACGGATTCATATCCATTGTTTCTGCTCCATAGCACCAGCAAGAAGTGACTGTAATGGTAGCTCCTACGCCTTCACGCTCAAATTTTTCGGCACAAGCTGCGCTTTCAGCCACACGACCGATGGTAGAATCTGCAATGACACATTCCACCGGACTACCATCACCGTTTCTCAAATTAGAAGAAATAAGTTCTGCTACGGCTTTGGCCAGATTCATAGTCTTTTCTTCAAGGCTTTCACGCACGCCACCCTGACGTCCGTCGATAGTGGGACGAATCCCAATTTTCGGATAATTTTTCATGTTTCGATTATTTATAAAGTTAATGCTATCTATTTTCTTTTCAAACCAGGCAAGTTCGTCCATACTGAACTGTGCTGAAACTACGGCATAATAATATTCTTTCTTCCATTCTTATACTGAATTCCGAAGATGCACTTCTGTCGGCAAAAACTCTTGTACATTTTCACCCGTAAGGATGAAACTTGCAGCCTTCCGTCCCATTTCCTCCCAATTAATACTGAGAGCGGTAATTCCTTCGTCTATCACCTCGTATGCCGGCGTATCGTTGTAAGCTATCAGTCCGAAATCAACTCCACATTTCAAACCGTTCTGTCGGCTTCGCTTAATCACATTCACCACGTCCGTCTGACGAATAACAATGTATACCACACCTTTTTCTACCTCTTGTATATCTTCCTCATTCACCACTTCACTTACAAAATGGTGATCCTCGCAATAAGTCTCAAAACTTTGTACGGAGGTTTGTGGATGCTTGGATTCCTGAGGCAACTGGAATACGATTTTACGGTAACGCTCCAGACGAGTAGTCAGCTGAGTCAGGGCTTTATAAAAAGCATCATCAAAATTCTGGCAGATATAAGAGTGATTTCCTTTCTCAAACTTACCGAAATCAAGCAGCAAAAGACGGGAGGAAGGAATCTTGTCAAACAAAGGAGAGAACTTCTCATTGTCAAAGTTCATCACCACATAATAATTATACCGTCCTATGGCTTCGCATAAAATAGTATTAAAAATATGTTCATTATATTGATGAAACCAGAGATCTACCTTGTACGATACAGAAAGTTTCTTGACAAAACTATTATATAAGGTATTCTTGAAAGGAGAATATTCGTCCAGCAACAAAAAAATCTTTTCTTTCCGGTTGGTTACATAGTACCCCTTACCGGGAGTAGAATCTATCAGTTTTCGCTCACGCAAGTCCGCAAAGGCTTTAAATACGGTATCCCGCGACACATGATAAGCCTTACTCAATGCATTGATGGAAGGCAGACTCGTATCGGTACGATACTTTCCTACCAAAATATCCTGCTCGATGAGATCCGACAGTTGCTTTACCTTGGTAGACTGTTGCCCGAATTTTATATTCTTTTCCATATCAATACTTTATCTGTGCTGAACTATCCTGATACAAAGGAAAAGATTTTACACAAGACCACAAAAGTATTATCTATGTTTAAGAGCAGATTTTAGAAAAAGGCATAAAAAAAGAGATTACCACAATGGTAATCTCTCTTCGTACACCCTCAGGGATTCGAACCCTGGACCCACTGATTAAGAGTCAGTTGCT
>ENA-ORVG01000648-ORVG01000648.1-human-gut-metagenome-genome-assembly--contig:-NODE-648-length-47432-cov-8.539861_pt1 | contig 47432 bp, 60 predicted proteins | sample MGYA00242091_ERZ509233 | MGnify/ENA primary metagenome ERZ509233 (study PRJEB26280, sample SAMEA2338840) | human gut metagenome | biome: human gut; feature: human-associated habitat; material: faeces... | reverse complement strand
TATGAAAAACACGATGCAAAGGTACGGACTTTCTGGAATTATGCAAGTTTTGTGTACGTTTACATGTGTTTTATAACATAGATTAAGAAGTACGCATCCGGTTTTAAAGGGCATTAAGAAAATGCGATTAGCATATCCGCACACCAAGAAAAGAAGAAATGTGGGTTTTCCGTATGACAAAGCATTTTCCAATCACAGACTTCATGTTAAAAAGACATAGGAATCCCCCCACAACTCCCCAGTATTCCAACAAAATATTGTATCTTTGCTCCGATTATATACTTGACACAACATGATAACTTTAAAAGAATTCTTTTCATTTAAAAAGAACCGCTTTTTCTGGCTGAATCTCATAGCCATGATTGTCGTAATAATTGGTGTATGCTGGGGTACTTTGCTCTGGCTGGACAGTTATACACACCATGGAGAAGCTTACATGGTGCCGAATGTGAAGAACAAAACATTGAACGAAGCTCAGCAGGCTCTCAACAACCAGAAGTTGAAAGGGCTGGTTATCGACTCCAGCTATGTGAAAGGTATGCCCGACGGCATGGTACTGGATCAAAATCCGGCAGGGGGGGCACGCGTGAAAGAGGGAAGAACAATTTATCTGACCGTCACCACTTCTAAAGTTCCTTTGGTAAAATTACCGGACTTGATAGACAACAGTTCTTTGCGTCAGGCGGAAGCCAAATTAAAGGCAATGGGCTTCAAACTAACGGAACCAGAATACGTTTCGGGAGAGCAGGACTGGATTTATGGTATCAAATACCGTGGAAGAAACCTGGCTAGCGGAGATAAAGTTCCTCACGAGGCCATGCTGACTCTCTGCGTAGGCAACACGGCGATTCGTGACTCTCTTGCTATGGATTCTACACAGATTACTATCGATATGAATTCGTCTGCCAACAGTGAAGCAGAGGTAGATGACTCTTGGTTCTAAATCTAACCCCCTAAAGAAAAAGATGGCAGAAGATTTGATTGATTACGAACTGGACGGAGATACGCCAGACGATATTGAGCCGATTCAGGGTGAGCCTGAATTGTATGAGCATTTCCGTACGGTAGTAGATAAAGGACAGGCTCCTGTCCGCATCGACAAGTATTTATTTGAGCGAATTGTCAACGCGTCGCGCAACCGGATTCAGATGGCAGCCGACAACGGCTTTGTCATGGCCAATGGGAAACCGGTGAAAAGCAGCTACAAGGTTAAGCCACTGGATGTGCTGACCGTTATGATGGACCGCCCGCGCTATGAAAATGACATTATTCCGGAAGATATTCCACTGAATATTGTATATGAGGACGATGACCTGATGGTCATCAACAAGCCTGCGGGACTGGTGGTGCACCCGGGATGTGGAAATTACCACGGTACCCTGGTCAACGCCATCGCATGGCATCTGCGTGACGTACCGACCTATAACCCGAATGACCCGCAAGTGGGATTGGTGCACCGCATTGACAAGGATACCTCAGGACTTTTGGTGGTAGCTAAAACCCCCGATGCGAAAACCAACCTGGGACTTCAGTTTTACAACAAGACAACCAAGCGTGAATACAACGCGCTGGTTTGGGGGATTGTAGAACAAGATGAAGGTACCATTACCGGCAACATCGGACGTAATCCGCGCGACCGGATGCAGATGGCTGTCATGTCCGACCCGGAACAAGGTAAACACGCCGTGACACATTATCAGGTATTGGAACGATTGGGGTATGTCACACTGGTAAAGTGCGTACTCGAAACCGGACGAACCCATCAGATTCGTGTACACATGAAACACATCGGGCACACCTTGTTCAATGATGAACGTTACGGTGGTCACGAAATCTTAAAAGGAACTCATTTCAGCAAATACAAACAATTTGTAAACAACTGTTTCGAAATCTGTCCCCGTCAGGCATTGCATGCCAAGACACTGGGCTTTGTACACCCTCGCACAGGAGAGGAAATGTTCTTCACTTCCGAACTGCCCGAGGATATGACCTGCCTGCTGGAACGATGGAGAACGTATATCAGTAACAGAGAATAACAACTATGAAACGTACAATTGCGATTGTAGCAGGAGGAGACTCATCTGAACATGGAGTCTCCATGAAAAGTGCAGAGGGTATCTACTCTTTTATCGATCAGGACAAATATACCCTCTATATCGTGGAACTGACTAAAGCACGCTGGGAAGCGATTCTTTCCGACGGCAGCCGTGCACAAGTAGATAAGAATGACTTCAGTTTCATGGATCATGGACAGAAAATCATACCCGACTTTGCCTATATCACCATCCACGGAACTCCGGGAGAAAACGGTATCCTGCAGGGATATTTTGAACTGTTAGGTATTCCCTACTCTACCTGCGACGTACTGGTTTCTGCACTGACCTTCAGCAAATTCACCTTAAACCAGTACCTGAAGGGCTTCGGTGTACGGGTAGCTGAATCCATGCTGGTAAACAAACGTCACGGCATCAGCGACGAAGATGTCATCGCGAAAATCGGCTTACCTTGCTTCATCAAGCCTAATGCCAGCGGCTCCAGCTTCGGTGTGACAAAGGTGAAAACAAAGGAACAGATTCAGCCGGCTTTGGAAGCTGCTTTCAAGGAGTCGGATGATGTGATGATTGAAGCTTTCATGGACGGTATCGAACTGGCCAACGGATGCTACAAGACCAAGAAAAATGAAGTGGTATTCCCTATCACGGAAGTAGTCAGCCAGAATGAATTCTTCGATTACAACGCCAAATACAAAGGCGAAGTAACAGAAATCACACCGGCTCGTCTCAGTCCGGAATTGACCAGCCGCGTACAGCAACTGACATCTGCCATCTACGACATACTGGGATGCAAGGGTATCGTGCGCGTGGATTACATCATCACAGAAGGTGAAAAAATCAATATGCTCGAAATCAATACCACTCCGGGAATGACGGCCACCAGCTTCATTCCGCAACAGGTACGGGCTGCCGGTCTGGATATTAAGGACGTTATGACCGATATTATTGAAGACCATTTCAATTAATTTTGTATCTTTGGAAAGAACAAGTCACTCAACATCATGAACATACCTGCAGAATTTGACGACATTCGTCCGTATACCCCCGAAGAACTTCCACAGATATTCGAGGAATTACTTTCTGACAAAGACTTTCAGGCTGTCATCCAATCGGTGATGCCGAATGTTCCTTTGGAAATGATTGCCGCACAATTGCGCCACTGCAAGACCAACTTGGACGTACAGAAAGCGTTTTTCCATAAGCTGCTGCACGACATCATGCAACAGCACAGCGACGGTTTCGACATGGATGCCTCCTCACTTCCTGACAAGAACCAGAGCTATACGTTTATTTCCAATCACCGGGACATTGTACTCGACCCGGGATTTCTTTCAGTAGGCTTGCTGGACAACGGTTTCCCTACCACCGTAGAAATCGCCATCGGAGATAACCTGCTTATTTATCCATGGATAAAGAAACTGGTGCGAGTGAACAAGTCGTTCATCGTACAGCGTGCTCTGAGCATGCGACAAATGCTGGAATCATCTGCACGCATGTCACGTTACATTCACTTTGCCGTAACACAAAAGCAAGAGAATGTGTGGATTGCACAACGTGAAGGCCGTGCGAAAGACTCCAACGACCGCACACAGGACAGCGTACTGAAGATGCTGGCCATGGGAGGGGAAGGCGACATTATCGACCGCCTGAAGGAACTGCACATCGTACCGGTTGCCTTGTCGTACGAATACGATCCGTGTGATTTCTTGAAAGCCAAAGAGATGCAGCAGAAGAGAGACTCGGAAACATTCAAGAAGAGCCAAGCAGACGACCTGACCAATATGCAAACAGGCATCTTCGGTTACAAGGGACGCGTACACTTCCAGACAGGACCTTGCATAAACGAAGAACTGGAAGCGCTAAGAGGATTGCCTAAGACGGAAGTTTTCACTCAGGTATCTACACTGATTGACAAGCATATCCACCGTAACTACCGACTTTATCCGGGCAATTATGTAGCTTGCGACCTATTGAATGGCACAGAAACATTTGCCGGGAAGTATACTCCGGAAGAAAAGAAGCGCTTTGAAGCTTACTTGCAAAAGAAGCTGGACTTGATTCAGCTCCCGAACAAGGACGAAGACTTCCTGCGCCAGCGAATCCTGACCATGTACGCCAATCCGGCTATCAATCACTTGAAGGCCATCGCACAATGAAGAAATTCGGTGTCATCTTATACAGTCTTCTTTGCATACTCCTTTTAGGGGCATGCAAAGAAGATGAATATGTCTATCCCAATGTAATCACCACTTTTATTGATGCGGCCACAGATGAAAGCGGTACACTACAGAAACTGATTACAGACAAAGGAGAGAGCCTGCAAATTCTCAACCGGGAAGGGCTGGGCGGCCTGACTCCTGACTCTATCTACAGAAGTGTGTCCATCTATGAGCCGAAAGAATCGGCAGATGAGGGACAAGCGACTGCCCTGCTCTATTCCTGCCAGCTTATTATTGCCGTGAAACCGGTCACAGTGGACAAACTACCGGAAGCGACCGCCAAGACTGACCCATTGGATATTCAGAGTGTATGGAAATCTGGGAACTATATCAACCTGATTCTGTTGCCTATGGCTAAAGAGAAAAGCCACATTTTTCACTTCATTGACGAAGGTATCTCGAATAACGGTGACGGAAGCCGGACACTCCATCTGACACTCTACCACAACCAGAACGGAGATTATGAGGCATTCACCCGCAAAAGCTACCTCTCCATCCCTCTGTGGGCCTACGAAGGACAACTGACTCAGGGCGACAAGGTCGTGCTCCGCATCAACACCTACGAAAAAGGCTTTGTAAGCTATGAATTTACTTACTAAAACTACATTTATGATCAAGACTATTTACTTCATGTTCTTTATATGCATGTTTGCCGTAGCCATGGTAGCATGCAAAGGAAAATCAAACGACGACTTCAAGAACGTATCTGCCGATGAATTCGAAGGTTTTATCGGAAATGAACAGATACAGATTGTAGACGTAAGAACCGTAGCGGAATACAGCGAAGGACATATTCCCGGAAGCCTCAACATCAACGTACTGGATGAAAGTTTCTCAGCCAATGCCGATGAGTTGCTGAACCCGGAACAAACCATTGCCGTATATTGCAAAAGCGGTCGCCGAAGCCGGAATGCCGCAAAAATACTGGTCAAAAAAGGATTCAAGGTGTACAACCTGGACAAAGGTTTCGACAACTGGAAAGAGTTGGGTAAAGAAATCGAACAATAACCTCCTTATTTACAACAAGAATGCCGTGATATAAAAGAGTCCTGCTCTCTATATCACGGCATTTTTATGTAAACTCTACTGATTATAAACTTTGCAGCATACGTTTCAATACCACCGTAGCAGAAATTTCACGGTTGGCTGCTTCCGGAATCACCAGTGAAGTCGGAGCTTCAATCACATCATCCGTTACAATCATGTTACGACGTACCGGCAGGCAATGCATAAAGAACGCATTGTTGGTCCACGACATGTGTTCGGTATCTACCGTCCAGCTCATATCCTTGCTCAGAATCTTTCCGTAGTCTTCCGGACAAGTCACACCCGGGCAAGCCCAGTTCTTCGCATAAATAAAGTCTGCACCTTCAAAAGCTTTCTTCTGATCATACTCAACTTTTGCTCCGCGTACAAATTTCGGATCAAGTTCATAGCCCTGCGGATGAGTAATCACAAAGTCCACATCTGCCTCATTCATGAAATCAGCAAACGAGTTGGGTACAGCCTGCGGAAGCGCACGCGGATGAGGTGCCCATGTCAAAACCACTTTCGGACGTTCAGTACGCTTGTATTCTTCAATCGTAATCAAGTCGGCAAATGCCTGCAAAGGATGTCCTGTAGCCGCCTCCATAGAGAAAACCGGCTTACCGGAATACTGAATAAACTGATTCAGAATCTTTTCCGTATAATCATCTTCCCGACTTTCAAATCGCGCGAAAGAACGTACACCAATCACATCACAATAAGAAGCCATTACCGGAATAGCCTCCAGCAGATGCTCACTCTTGTCACCATCCATAATCACGCCACGCTCTGTTTCCAGTTTCCAGGCACCCTGATTCACATCCAGCACAATGACATCCATACCCAAATTACGGGCAGCCTTCTGCGTGCTTAAACGCGTACGCAAACTGTTATTAAAGAAAATAAGCAGACAAGTCTTATGCTTGCCCAACGCTTCATATTTATAACGGTCGTTCTTAATTTCAAACGCTTCTGCCAGGGCAGTCTTCAAATCGCCCAAATCGAATACATTGGTATAAGTTCTCATACGCAAAATTGTATATTAATTTATTTTTTCCTCGCAAATATACTATAAAAATACAATACACCGCTTATTTTATTCATTTTTTTCGTACCTGACCGTCACCTTCCACAATCCACTTGTAGGTAGTCATCTCCCTTAATCCCATCGGACCACGAGCATGCAGTTTCTGGGTACTGATACCAATTTCTGCTCCCAAACCAAACTGAGCCCCATCGGTAAACGAAGTCGGCGCATTGACATAGACACAGGCGGCATCCACTGCCCGGGTAAAGAAAGCAGCCGCCTCTTTATCCTCTGTCACGATACACTCACTATGCCCGGAACCGTATGTATAAATATGCGTTACAGCTTCTGCTATATCATCCACCGTTTTGATGGCCATCTTATAGTCTAAGAACTCGGTGCCATAACTTTCCAAAGTAGCAGGCTGCAACAATTCTGCCGGATAGTTTCCTTCCAAAGCCTGATAAGCCGGTTCATCTGCATATAGAATTACCCGGCTTTCCGCCAAAGGAGCACACAATGCCGGCAAATCTGCCAAACGTGCCCGATGCAACAGCAGACAGTCCATGGCATTGCAGACACTCACCCTGCGCGTCTTGGCATTATTGACAATGGCAATTCCTTTGGTTAAATCACCCGCCTTGTCGAAATACGTATGACAGATTCCGGCTCCTGTCTCAATGACCGGTACGGTTGCTTCATGACGCACATATTGAATCAGGTTACTGCTGCCACGAGGAATGATTAAATCCACCCAACCTTCTGCATGCAGAAGCGCTTCTGTCGCCTCACGGGTAGAAGGCAACAGCTCCACGACGTGCGAATCGATACCAAACTCCTCCAATACCTCATGAATCAGCTGCACAATGGCACGGTTAGAGGCATCGGCATCACTTCCACCCTTCAGAATGGATGCATTTCCACTCTTCAGGCATAAGGAAAACACATCAAAGCTGACATTCGGACGTGCCTCATAGATTACTCCTATCACCCCAAACGGCACGCTCACCTTCTGTAAACGAAGTCCGCTGGGTACCGTATAAGCTTCTCTCACTATTCCTAACGGTGAAGGCAAAGAAGCCACCTGACGCATATCGGCAGCTATTCCTTCCAGCCGTTCCTGCGTCAGCTTCAAGCGGTCGTATTTCGGATTAGACGTTTCCATTCGCTGCAAGTCTTCCTGATTGGCTTTCAGCAGCACATCCGTTTTTTCTTCTATCTTGTCGGCTACGGCACATAACACTGTATTAATGGTCTGTACATCCATCATCGCCAACTTACGAGATGCTGCTCGAACCGCCTTAAAAGTTTCATTCAGATTCATAATTGTTTTATTCAGATTGCAAATTATCGCAAAAATACAATTTCGGACAAAGTTTCAAAGCACAAACGTCAAAATAATCTGCCATTTCATAAGAAATATATTCCCAAACTGAATATTTATTCCCGAAAGTTTCTTATCTTTGAAATAAATAAGAGAGAGAAAACTTCTGATTTATTAACCCTTAAAACATGTGACTATGGAAGCGAAAAATTACGATTCATTGATTGAAGTTTTCAGAGGAGATCTCTGGGAAGCTGAATTGATAAAGGGCTTATTAAAGTCTGCCGGTGTGGATGCCATGCTAAAAGATGAAACGCCATTGTCTGCCGTGACTTCTTCCTATGGAGGAGGTTCCGTATGCGTGCTGGTTAATAAGGAAGAAGAAGTATATGCACGAAAAGTAGTAGCCGAACGAAAAGTATGAAACATTTATTCTTAACCCTGATTGCATTTTTTTCAGTAGTCCTTCCCGCGTTTGCACAAAACCTGAAAACAACCACATGGAGTTCGTATGGAGTTTCTTTCCAGGCTCCGGCCGACTTAGTAGTAGAAGATGATTCTTCCGAAGGATACATTGCCGGGAACGATACCTATTACCTCACCATCCAGCTTTTAGAGGGAGAAGGGCTGAAAAAAGAAGAATTAGGACAGGAATTAAAGGCTATTGCCACAGACGATGAAGTGACATCGCAAAGCAGCGTACAATCTTTTGAGCTGCCCCAGTTCCATGGTGTGCAGCTCAAAGGAAACTGTGAAGAAGAAAAATGCGTTTACAGTTACCTGCTGGCAAAAGACGGAAGCTGCGGCTTCTATGTTTCCATTGTATACCGTCAGGAAAATGACAAAACGCCAGAAACAATCCTGAAAAGTTTCCACATGGAAGAATAATCTTTTATGGGGAATATCATTTTGTGAAATAAATTAAAAAGGTAGCGTTTCCCCAAAGTTTATTTCGTATTTTAGAGCGATTTTTAAACAAAGAGCTGTTGATTTTTTGTGTCCTAAAGGCTCAAAACAGAAAAGGCATGTACATAACCAAACGGGGAATTAAGTAGGTTCAGACTTATTTTGAACGATTTTTACTTGACTTTTGCCTAATTTATGCCTCTGGCTTATATAAATAAGTCTTTATTTTTGCCACAGATTCACAAGAAACCGATAGTTACAAGAAGACCTTGAATATGAAATTGACAAAACGCTTATATACTTTATCGCTTACAGTTACTTTATTCGTAACCGGTTTTTTGTTACCCGGATTTTCCACTTCCTGCACCGCGCAGACCGAAACAAACTCATCTCCTGCTTACAGCTGTATCGAAGTTCCTAAAAGTATCAGTTTTTGTGATACGGAAATAGACCTGACACGCTATGACCGACGCGAACGAATGGACAGGGAACTGATGGCATTTACTTACATGCACAGCACCTCCCTGCAAATCATTAAAAGAGCCAACCGCTATTTCCCCATCATTGAATCAATCTTAAAGGAACAAGGTGTACCCGATGACTTCAAGTACCTGATGGTCATCGAAAGCAATGTGAACCCGCTGGCACGGTCGGGAGCCGGAGCCGCCGGATTGTGGCAGTTCATGAGCGGTACCGCCCGTGAGTTCGGTTTGGAGGTCAATCATCATGTGGACGAGCGCTATCATGTGGAAAAATCTACCGTAGCCGCCTGCAAGTACCTGAAACAAGCTTACCGTAAATTCGGTAATTGGGAAACCGTAGCTGCGTCCTACAATGCCGGACAAGGAAGAATCAGCCAGCAGCAGGAGAAACAGTACACAGACAATGCACTCGACCTTTATTTAGTGGAAGAAACTTCCCGCTATGTATACCGGATACTGGCAGCCAAGCTTCTGCTCACCGATCCAACCCGTTTCGGTTTTCACCTGAGAGCCAGCGACCTGTATCCTCCTATTCCTTATCGTACCATAAAAGTGACAGAAGATATCGACGACCTGGCACGCTTTGCCAAAGGCCAGGGCATCAACTACAGTTTGCTCAAGAGCATGAATCTCTGGCTTAGAGGAAGTTCTCTTCCCAATCACGGCGGAAAAGAATACCAGATTCGTATCCCCGACTCTACGGAGATGTATTACAATCCGAGGGTGACACACCCTCATAACCCCGCGTGGGTGAGTGAATAAAGACACATAGTTATCATTTTTTATTATAATCATTAATCCATGAAAAAACAATTAGTGTTAGGACTCTTAGGTGCCTGTGTGCTTTCGGGCAATGCACAGACATTTAAAGAATGGCAGGACCCGGAAATAAATGCCATCAACCGGGCACCGATGCACGCAAACTTCTTTGCGTACGAAAATGCAGAAATGGCTGCCAAGGCAGTCAAGGAAGATTCCAAGAACTTTATGAGCCTGAACGGAACCTGGAAATTCTTCTGGGTACGGAATGCGGATGCACGCCCCACAGATTTCTGGAAAACCGGCTTCAACGATAAAGGTTGGGACAACCTTCAGGTGCCGGGAGTATGGGAAACTCACGGATACGGCGACCCTATCTACATCAACGTAGGTTATGGATGGCGCAGCCGTTTCGAAAACAATCCTCCTTACGTACCGACTGAAGAAAACCACGTAGGTTCTTACCGTCGTGAAATCATGGTTCCGGCCGACTGGAAAGGCAAAGACATCATCGCTCATTTTGGCGCAGTCAGTTCGAACATGTACCTGTGGGTGAACGGTAAGTTCGTAGGCTACAGCGAAGACAGCAAGCTGGAAGCTGAATTCAACCTGACTCCGTACCTGAAACCGGGACAGAAAAACCTGATTGCTTTCCAGGTGTTCCGCTGGTGTGACGGTTCATACCTGGAAGACCAGGACTTCTTCCGCTATACCGGAGTGGCACGCGACTGCTATCTTTATACCCGCAACAAGAAACGCATCGATGACATCCGCGTGACTCCCGACCTGGACAGCGAATACAAGAACGGTTCACTGGCCATCAACCTGAATTTGAAAGGAAGCGGAAATGTCAGCCTGGAACTGCTGGATGCCCAGAACCAGACCGTAGCTTCTACCGAAGTAAAAGGTTCAGGCAATGTTTCTACTACACTTCAGGTAGAAAATCCGAAAAAATGGAGCGCAGAAACTCCTTACTTATACACACTGCGTGCTACACTGAAAGACGGTAGCCAGGCTAGCGAAGTTGTACCTGTGAAAGTAGGTTTCCGCAAGATTGAACTCAAGAACGCACAGATTCTGGTCAACGGCCAGCCGGTACTCTTCAAGGGAGCCGACCGCCACGAAATGGACCCCGACGGCGGATACGTGGTTTCACGGGGCCGCATGATTCAGGACATCCAGATTATGAAGCAGCTCAACATCAACGCGGTGAGAACCTGCCACTATCCGGACGACAATTTCTGGTATGACCTCTGCGACAAATACGGTATTTATGTCGTAGCCGAAGCCAACATCGAATCCCACGGAATGGGTTACGGCGAAGAGACGCTGGCCAAAGAACCCAGCTACAAGAAAGCGCACATGGAACGCAACCAGCGCAACGTACAGCGTGGTTTCAACCATCCGAGCATCATCTTCTGGTCATTGGGTAACGAAGCCGGATACGGTCCGAACTTCGAAGCTGCTTACGACTGGATCAAGGCAGAAGACCCAAGCCGCGCCGTACAGTACGAACAAGCCCGCATCGAAGGCAAGACTGATATCTACTGCCCGATGTATGCCAACTACAAATGGTGCGAAGAATACAGCAAGGACGACAAATACCAGAAACCGCTGATTCAGTGTGAATATGCACACGCCATGGGTAACTCACAAGGTGGATTCAAAGAATACTGGGACTTGATTCGCAAGTATCCGAAATATCAGGGTGGATTCATCTGGGACTTCGTAGACCAGTCTATCCGCTGGACAGGCAAGAACGGCAAGATGATTTATGCTTATGCCGGCGACTTCAACCGCATGGATGATTCTGGCGACAAGAACTTCTGTAACAACGGACTTATCAGCCCTGACCGCAAACCGAATCCGCATGCATACGAAGTACAGTACTTCTACCAGAATATCTGGACAACTCCAGGCGATTTGGCAAAGGGAGAAATCAAGGTATACAACGAAAACTTCTTCCGTGACCTGTCTGCATACGCACTGGAATGGGAAGTACTGAAAGATGGTAAGGCTATCCGCAGCGGACGCGTTGAAAACCTGAACGTGGCACCTCATCAGACTGCCAGCGTGAGACTTGACCTGGGCAAGACCTGCCAGTGCGGTGAATGGCTACTTAATGTGAAATACATCCAGAAGAACCGTGAAGGCCTGATTCCGGCCGGTTACGTAGTAGCTAAAGACCAGCTTGTGCTGAATCCATACAAAGCACCGGCTATGGAACTGAAGAACGTAGCTGAAACCAACCAGCAGGTAGTTGAACCGCAAATCAACCCGAACTATCCGGACTACATCACTGTAGAAGGCGACGGATTCTATCTGGAATTCAGCAAACGCAACGGTTATCTTGACAGATACGATGTAAACGGAGTAAGCATGTTGAAAGAAGGCGAAGCACTGACACCGAACTTCTGGCGTGCCCCGACCGACAACGACTTCGGTGCTGGTCTGCAGAACAAATATGCTGCATGGAAGAACCCGGGCATCAAACTGACTGACTTCAACTACAAGGTAGAAAACGGACAGGCCATCGTAAACTCTACTTACGACCTCAAGGAAGTATCTGCCAAACTGTATCTCACTTACCAAATCAACAACAAAGGCGCAGTGAAAGTGATACAGAAGATGGTAGCCGACAAGAATGCCAAGGTATCACCGATGTTCCGCTTCGGTATGCAGATGGTAATGCCGAAGTCATTTGAAAAGATTTCTTACTACGGACGTGGTCCGATAGAAAACTACAGCGACCGTAACCATTGCACTGACCTGGGAATCTACAACCAGAATGTAAGCGACCAGTTCTATCCGTACATCCGTCCGCAGGAAAACGGCAACAAGACTGACATCCGCTGGTGGAAACAGGTAAACATGGCTGGAAACGGACTGATGTTCGTAGCTGAAGCACCGTTCTCTGCTTCTGCTCTCCACTACACCATCGCTTCACTGGACGACGGTACTGAAAAGAAACAGAGCCACTCGTTCGAAGTAGAAGAAGCCGACCTGACCAACCTGTTGATTGACAAGGCACAGATGGGCTTAGGTTGCGTCAACAGCTGGGGCGCACTTCCGGAAGACAAATACATGCTTCCTTACGGTGACTATGAATTCACTTTCATCATGACTCCGGTGAAAGGCTACATCGCATGCGAATAAGACAAACTAATCCTCTCTTATAAATGACAAGAGTCCTATCGTAACCTGTATGAGATATACGATAGGACTCTTTTTCGTATGTATCAATCTTTTTCCTTTAGTGCTTTCAGTCTGCCGGAAGCCAGTTATGCACTTCCTTAATTCTGCTCTTCCATGGACTTGGCAATACCCATTTCCAGTCCTCTCAGCTCAGCCAGCCCTCTCAGACGGCCCAGACAAGAATAGCCTGGATTGGTCTTCTTCTTCAAGTCGTCAATCATCTGATGGCCGTGGTCCGGACGCATCGGAATAGACACCTTGCGGCGCTGCTGCATAAGCAGGAAGTTCTTCATCACATGATACATGTCCACATCGCCTTCCAAATGATTCGCTTCATGGAAGTTGCCTTCTGCATCACGCTGTGTACTGCGCAGGTGTACGAAATTGATACGGTCGCCCCAGCGTTCCATCATGCCGGCCAGGTCGTTCTTGGCACTGACACCCAGTGAACCAGTGCAAAGACACAAACCGTTGGATTCATTAGGCACGGCTTCCACCAGCTTGCGGAAATCTTCTTCCGTACTCATGATACGCGGCAAGCCCAAAATAGACTGAGGCGGATCGTCCGGATGAATCACCAGCTTGACACCCACTTCATCGGCCACCGGACAGATTTCTTTCAGGAAGAAAATCAGGTTGGCGCGCAGCTGCTCTGCGTCAATATCCTTGTAACGGTCCAGTTCATGCTGGAACTGTTCCAATGTAAAGCTTTCTTCCGAACCCGGCAGTCCGGCAATCATGTTACGGGTCAGGCGATGAATTTCTTCTTCGTCCATCTGCTCGTAGCGTACCTTTGCCTTGGCCTTTTCTTCTTCCGAGTACTCCTTTTCAGCTCCCGGACGTTTCAGGATAAACAAGTCGAAAGCCACAAACGCCGCACGTTCAAAGCGCAGGGCTTTGGAACCGTCGGGCATGGTATAAGCCAAGTCCGTACGCGTCCAGTCGAGCACCGGCATAAAGTTGTAAGTCACAATGTAAATGCCACATTTGGCCAGGTTACGCAGACTTTCCTTATAATTCTCGATATACTTCATGAAATCGCCGGTCTGCGTCTTGATATGTTCATGCACCGGCACACTCTCGACCACGCTCCATGTCAAGCCCACTTCTTCAATCATCTGCTTGCGTTTCATGATTTCTTCTACCGTCCAGACTTCGCCGTTCGGAATATGGTGCAGCGCATTGACGATACCCGTAGCACCTGCCTGCTTGATGTCCCACAAAGACACCGGATCGTTCGGACCGTACCAGCGCCAGGTTTGTTCACATAAATACATAACGTTTCTTTTTTAAAGGTTCATACTTCAATTAAATAGAGAAGGCATCAAATCCGCCGTCGATGACAGCCACCGTACCTGTCACAAAGTTAGAAGCATCACTGATCAGGTAGTGAATGGTACCATACAAATCTTCCGGTTCACCGAAACGTCCGAACGGAGTGTGAGCCAGAATCGTTCTGGAACGGTCGGTCAGTGAGCCGTCCGGATTAGTCAGCAACGTGCGGTTCTGTTCAGTCAGGAAGAAGCCCGGAGCGATGGCGTTCACGCGCAGGCCGTCGCCAAACTTGATAGCCAGTTCGCCGGCCATGTATTTTGTAAAGTTGGCAATAGCTGCCTTTGCTGCACCGTAACCTACCACACGCGTCAACGGACGTAAAGCTGATTCAGAGCAGAAGTTTACGATAGAACCTTTTTTCTGTTTCACCATTACATCGGCAAAGACCATCGTAGGCAATACAGTTCCGAAAAGGTTCAAGTCGACTACTTTCTTGAAAGCATCTACCTGCAAGTCGAAGAAAGTCTTGTCCGGTGCAATAGTTGCACCAGCCATATTTCCACCAGCAGCATTCAGCAAAACGTCAATGCGTCCGTACTTTTCCAGAATATCTTTCTTATTCTGTTCCAGCACTTCCTTGTTCATTACATCCGTATAGAGGAAGGTAGCTTCATGTCCCTGAACTACAATTTCATCTACCAGTGCTTTACCAGCTTCTTCACTACGGTCGAGTACGACCATTTTTGCACCTTGTGCAGCCAAATACTTGGAAATACCTTTTCCCAACACACCGGCTCCCCCAGTCATAACAACTACTTTGCCGGCCACGTTAAATAATTCGTTTGCCATAATAATCAGATTAGCAATAAATTGGATACTTTATTATAATATTGATAATTCTCTTTCAACAAAATATCTATCGGCAACAGATTTACCACCTGCGGTCTTTCATCGAACAGCAACAGCCGGCTCAAAGCCTTCACTCCGTTATAGCCCTGGAGTTCCGGACGCTGTGCAATCAGTGCCTGCACATACCCTTCGTTCAGTAACCGTACATTCGGGTCAATCAAATCATAGCCTACCAACCGAATTTCGTGCTTCTGCCGCTTTTCCAGATAATCCCCCAAAATGTAGCAGGAAGAGTTGAATGTAACCGCTCCACGAATGCCCGGATGATTTCGGAAAGTCTCATCCAGCACCTGCTCGTTGTGAGCCTCATCGCCTATCCATAATTCTACCTCCACCAGATTCACCTCATAGCCCTGTTGTTTCAGGTATTGCAGGAAGCCGGAATAGCGTTTCTGCCCTTGGGTGGACATACTGCCTTTGTCATGCTGAATATGAGCGACCAGAATATCTCCCTGAAAGGCCATGGAAGCCAATAGCATACGGGCTCCAATCTCTCCCCCGGCCACAGAATCCGTGCCATAATAAGCCAGACGGCCCTGCTCTTCTATATCCGAGTCGACATACACATAAGGAATCTCACGCGCATCCAGATGTTCGGAAAGCTGGATAACAGCCTCCTTGAAAAGTGTACCGACAATGACTCCGTCCACCGTTTCAGTCATCTCCTGTAAACGGGAAACAGCCTGCTCAAAGCTGGCCTTGCTGTACTGGTCAAAAGTCAGCACGGAAACCTTCACTCCATAGCTTTCCCACTCCTCTTCTGCCCGACGAATGCCATATTCCATCGCACTCCAGTAATCTCCCGGACGGAAATCCGGAGTCAGTGCCACCAGATGACACGGCTTCTTCACCGCCAACGAACGCGCTATCAGGTTAGGCTTATACCCCACCTGCTCCATGATTTCCTTCACTCGCCGGATATTTTCTTCCGATACGCGTCCACGGTTATGAATCACTCTGTCGACGGTACCGACCGATACATTTGCCATGCGGGCAATGTCGGTAAGACGTATGTTTTTGTTTTTCTGCATAGCACTTCACAAAGGCACGTGTGTGCGAACACGCATTTATTGAAAAAGAAAACGCGTTACCGCGCACACTTTAATAAGAAATATTCTTGATTTCATTGCAAAGAAGGGATTTATTCATGAATTATACAAATGGATTTCTTCTTTTAACAGTTTTTTCGGTCATGTATCTGGAGTTTTTCGTTCCTTTGCGCAACTAACACAAACACAATAACATGAATCCAAAAAATCACTACACAGAAAGACTGTCCCTCACCGAAGGACAATTGCAACAGGTAAAGAAGCAAATCTTCCGCATCAGCATGCTACGCCTTGCTTTGTTCATAGCAGGAATAGCAGGACTTTACTTTTTCTTTAATCAAACTACTCTGCTAATTGTCTGTATCTGTCTTACCTTCCTTCCGCTCTTTATTTTGGTAAAAATACACAACCGCTTTTTTATCCGCAAAGAATGGCTGGAAACACAGGCACGTATTATACAAGAAGAGCTGCAAGCCCTTTCCGGGGATTACAGTTCTTTTGAGGACGGGAAAGAATACGTCAATCCGGAGCATCCTTATTCATTCGACCTGGATATATTCGGACGACGCTCCCTGTTCCAGTCAATCAACCGTACCTGTACTTTTTTCGGTAAAGTCCGTCTGGCAGAATGGCTGCAAAATCACCTGCATGAAAAAACGTCCATCGAAAAACGGCAGGAAATGATACGGGAAATCAGCGAACACACCTTGTTCCGCGAACAGTTCCGCGTGGCAGGATTGGTACACCACGGCCAGTCATCCGATGGCGAAAAAATACAGGCATGGAGTCAGAGTCCTGCACAATACCTACACGCCGGATGGGTGAAAGCCTTTATCTGGGGAGTACCGGTTATTAACAGCCTCCTGTTGATAACTTCACTGGCAGGATGGACTTCATTTTCCTGGTTGGGACTTTCATTCGGTATCTTCCTGGTTCTTAGCTTTGGAATTATCAAGCGGGCCACCTATATACAGGAAACCTACGGAAAACAGTTGAAAAGCCTGAACGGATATGCCCGACTCATCGCTCTGGCAAAAGCAGAAAACTGGAAGTCAGCTGGCATGCAGGAACTGATGGAACGGTTCAACCTGAACGGCCAGTCACCCATACAGGCTTTGCAACAATTATCCAAAGAACTTGACCGGTTGGATTTACGCAACAACCAGTTTCTTTATGTGTTATTGGAAGGAAGCATCTTTTTCCAGCTTCAGGAAATTGTCCGCATAGAACGATGGAAAGCACGCTACGGACAGCATATAAGCAAATGGCTGGAGACCGTAGGCGAATTGGATGCCTTATGTTCACTGGGTACCTTTGCCTACAATCATCCGCAATACACCTACCCGGAACTGACAGAAAAGCCTTTCTGCTTTCTGGCCACACAAATGGGGCATCCCCTTATGCCGGCTTCCCAATGCGTGAAAAACGATGCCACCATTCCGTCGCGTCCGTTTTTCCTGATTATTACCGGAGCCAATATGGCCGGGAAAAGCACTTACCTGAGAACTATCGGCGTGAATTACCTGCTGGCCTGTATTGGAGCCCCCGTATGCTGCGAAAGGCTCAAGCTTTACCCGAATCAGCTCATTACCAGCCTGCGTACCTCTGACTCACTTTCCGATAATGAATCATACTTCTTTGCCGAACTAAAACGGCTGAAACGCATTATCGACCTACTGAATCAAGGACAGCAGCTATTTATTATTCTGGATGAAATATTAAAAGGGACCAACTCCATGGACAAACAAAAAGGGTCTTTTGATTTGATCCGTCAGTTTATGCAGCTGAAGGCCAACGGCATTATAGCCACACACGACCTTCTGTTAGGAAGCCTCATCAAACAGTTCCCTGAAGAAATACGGAATTACTGTTTCGAAGCCGATATAAAGGAAAATGAACTAACCTTCTCCTATAAACTGCGCGAAGGAGTGGCTCAAAACATGAACGCCTGTTTCCTGATGAAAAAAATGGGAATTATTCTACAAGAATAAAGATACGAAAACGGCCTTCTAAAAGTATATGGCATACTTTTTAGAAGGCCGTCCTTATCAAGAAAAGTTTATTAATCTTCTACTACCTGGAAATCTTCTTTTCCAACTCCACAAACCGGGCAAACCCAGTCTTCAGGAATATCTTCAAAAGCTGTACCCGGAGCAATTCCACCTTCTGGATCCCCTACTTCCGGATCGTAAACCCAATCACATACTGTGCAAATGTACTTTTTCATAATCAGTCAGTTTATTAAAACAATAATTAGTATCTATTCTCAGTTTAAAATGATAACAAATATAGAAAGAATTTGTTTAATCTCGCATTTCCAATAACATTTTTTTTAATTCTTCCATTCCTTCGGAAGCCCCTTTCTGAATCACATGTACCGCACGTCCGGAAGCAATACGTACTTCCTTAGGGTCTATCAGATAGACTGGTACCCCGGAATGTACATAGTTCAGCAAACCGGCAGCGGGATAGACATTCAGCGAAGTACCAATTATCACAAAAATATCTGCTTTATCCACATAATCAATAGCAGTTTCAATCATCGGCACAGCCTCTCCAAACCAGACAATAAAAGGCCGGAACTGCGAGCCATCGGGTGCCTTATCTCCCATCCGCACCTCATATTCTTCCGGCTTAAGTTCTTTTATAAAACGCGGATTATTGGGCTGAAAGCTGGAAGTCACCTTCGTAAGTTCCCCATGCAGATGAATTACCTCTGTACTCCCTGCACGTTCGTGCAGATTATCCACATTCTGGGTAATCACGGTCACATGAAAATATTTTTCCAGCTCTGCTAAAAGTTCATGCCCTCTGTTCGGCTTCACCTCAAGCAGTTGCTTTCTGCGTTCATTGTAAAAATTAATCACCAACTTCGGATTGGCAGCATATCCTTCAGGGGTAGCCACCTGCTCCACCGGATACTGGTCCCAAAGCCCTCCTGCATCACGAAACGTACTGATTCCACTTTCCGCACTCATGCCGGCTCCTGTCAATACTACCAGATTTTTCATCTTCTTATCCTCCTGATTTTAGATACATTATCATTAAAAAGTTTCATCGTCCAAAAATAAGAAATTTTATCAATCAAAATTCCTCACATTCACAGAAAAAAGATACCTTTGCTCCCCATTAATCATTTATTAATACAAAATCTGTTTATGGATAAATTTAGCTACGCCATTGGTCTGGGGATTGGCCAAAATCTATTGAGCATGGGTGCTCGTTCAATTGATGTAAATGACTTTGCACAGGCTATCAAAGACGTATTGGAAGGAAACCAAACTGCAATTTCTCACAATGAAGCACGTGAAATCGTCAACAAATATTTCACAGAATTAGAAGAGAAAATAAACGCAGAAAATATAGAAAAGGGAAAGGCTTTCTTAGAAGAAAACAAGAAAAATCCGAATATCGTAACCTTGCCAAGCGGATTGCAGTACGAAGTAATCACTGAAGGAAACGGTAAAAAACCGAAAGCAACCGACCGCGTACGTTGCCACTATGAAGGTACACTGATTGACGGTACATTGTTCGACAGCTCTATCAAACGTGGTGAGCCTGCTGTGTTCGGTGTGAACCAGGTAATCAAAGGATGGGTGGAAGCACTGCAACTGATGTCAGAAGGTGCCAAATGGAAACTCTACATTCCGTCCGACCTGGCATACGGCGCACAGGGTGCAGGCGAAATGATTCCGCCGCACAGCACATTGATTTTCGAAGTAGAATTAATTGAAGTATTATAAAACATAAAGCAAATGAAAAAAGGTACATTCTTTATGATGCTTGCCGCTGCAGCCAGCCTGGCATCATGTACAGCACAGGGACCGAAAGCAAACCTGAAAAGCGATGTAGACTCTTTGTCTTATATGATGGGTGTAACAAACACTCAGGGATTGATGGAATATGTACAGGGTCGTCTGGGAGTAGATTCAGCATACGTAGCAGACTTCATCAAAGGTCTAGAACAAGGCTGCAAGGAAACTGACGCTAAGCAGAAAGCTTATCTGGCAGGTATGCAGATTGGCCAGCAGGTAAGCGGTGACATGTTCGACTACAACAACCGTCAGATCTTTGGACAGGATTCTACTCAGGCTTTGAACAAAGATAACTTCCTGGCTGGATTCATCGCTGCTGTAAAAAAACAGAGCATCGTAACAACTGACTCTGCAAGTGCTTATGTACGTCTGAAAGCAGAATTGATCAAGTCAAAAGCATTGGAAGCTAAATATGCAGACTACAAGAAACAGAACGAAGAATTCCTGGCTAACAACAAAAGCAAGGAAGGTATTCAGACAACTGCCAGCGGTTTGCAGTACAAAATCATCACTAAGGGTACAGGAGCTTTGCCTGCTGACACTTCACGTGTAAAAGTAAACTACAAAGGTACAATGATTGACGGTACTGAATTCGACTCTTCTAAAGAGCCTATCACATTGGCTGTTAACCGTGTAATTCCGGGATGGACTGAAGCACTGAAGATGATGCCGGTAGGTTCTAAATGGGAATTATATATTCCTCAGGAACTGGGATACGGTGCACAGGAAGCTGGTAAAATCAAACCTTTCTCTACTTTGATTTTTGAAGTAGAACTGGTAGACATTGAAAAATAATTTCACTTTTCCGTATACATTTTGGAAATCCCCCGCTTGCTCTGAAAAGTGACAAGCGGGGGATTTTTCTTTTCTTTCCAAGAGGAATATACAACACAAGAAAGACTATCCTCTGAATGAGGATAGCCTTTCTGTATAAAGAGAAATTCTTCTGTCAGCCCTTCCCTCAGGGAGACAACTGAAAAACAGAAAGTTAAATCTTTCCGTATGCTTTGAAGTAAGATACCTGACAAACTCCGGTATCATTATTGGTTTCTGTGATGATCAGTTTGACATAACGGGCTACTACCGGTTCAGTCAATGTGATGACTTCTTCAGCCGGAACCAACGGACTGTTTCCCTCTACGATAGTGCCATCAGGGGCTTGCCATGGCAAAGCAAATGTAAATCCACCCACCTGAGTGAAATTCTCATTGTCTGTGCTGACCCACAATTGCAAAGTTTTCACCGAAGGATAATTATTTTCCCCATTTACACGACGGCCGATAGCAAAGCTGATACATTCCAGCTCTTCCTGCATATCGATAACCAACGTGTGAGGAAGCGGTGCATTTCCACCGATATAAGCACTGTGCCAGAATTGAGTACGATCATCAGTGAACAGACTAGGATAACCACCTCCGTCACCAGTTTCTACGTCAGAGCCTGTAGCTGTCCATGTGGTCCAGTCGTATTGTAATGTAGTCTGACCTTCATACTTCTGCAACACGGTAAAAGAAGTGGTACGATAACCGCATCTCACCTGAATGGTAGCAGTACGATAATTGGAAGGATCCGGATTGGCCTGAGTAGCTTTCACAGTAATCTCCTTACCGGAAGCAGACACCGTGCACCAATCCACTCCGTCTTCCATGGTAAAAATCATTTCAGAAGGAATATCCGTATCAGCCGTGATTGTAGTAGTAGAACCTTCAGCTGCGTCGAGTACGGCCCGTTCAATAATAATGTAACCCACATAAGGTTGTTCTTGCTCCTTACAGCCACAGAACAATGCCAGTAAGAGAAGCGACAAAAAATAAGATATTCTTTTCATTTTACAGTTTCTGTTATGTATATAAATTATGATCTTCAGATGCTGCCTGCCTCTCTACGGGAAAGGCAGGCAAGCCCTATTTCCCAGTCTACCAATTTATTCTATTAGGGGTTCTGTCCTAAATCATAAGGATAGGCATCATACTGAGCCTGCGGGATGAACTCGCATACAGAAGGAGAGTTGTAAGGAATTTCCAAATAGCGGTCACCCTGTCTCAAGGTATGTCCACCCGGATATTTGCGGTCGAGCGTATGACGCCAACGGAACACGTCGAACCGACGGAGACCTTCCCATGCAAATTCCAACATACGTTCTTCTTCAATGATTTTATGTATATCCTTCGGCTGGCCGTTTTCAGCAGTCTGGATATTTTCCAGTGTCCATTCAGGAATACCGGCTCTCTTACGAATCACGTTCACATCATCAAGAGTAGTCTGTGTATCGCCCCCTTTCTCCAGGTTAGCCTCTGCACGAATCAGGTACATTTCAGCAAGACGAGAGATAATGGGTGACCACAAGTGGAAGTACTTTTCCTGATAAGAACATTTATTGATGGCATATACCAGGAACATAGACTCCTTCTTGCGAAGCGTTCTGGCATCGTACACACGCGGTTCGATACGGCCTATATATTTCGTTCCGTCTGAAGCTTGCACATAGTAACGGGTTCCCAAGTTATAAGGTTCCGATTGGATGGTCGCACTTTGGAAATTAGCTGCATCTTCTGCACCCATGGCATACGTTCCGTCGTTCTGTTTGGTGACAGAAATCTGACGGTATTCATAATTGGCATTAGCACCTGCCTGCTTGGCTGCATACACAAAGGTCCAATCCTTATAGTTCCGCTCCGGATTGCCGGTAATAGGATATTTGGAAGTATCCGTTCCATCCTCTACATAACGTTTGGTAATGAATCCGCTACGCAAATCCTTGGGATAACCTTGTGCATCCAAATGCAATTCCAGCAAGTTCAGGTAAGGAGCAGAAGCATACATTTCTTCCCAACCCTTATCATCTACTTGGATATACAGACCTCCCATTCTTCCAGCTTCACTATCATCTTTCTGTTTTGTACGACGTACGGCAAAAATGGTTTCAGAATTTTCTTCAGGAATAAACTGAGGGTAGATTTTATAATCATCACCTTTCAGCAACTCAAAACGACCTGAATTAATGACATCATTGGCCATAGTCCAAGCACCATCCCAATTTTCCATATACAGATACACACGAGCCAACAACGCCTGAGCAGCTTCCTTAGTGGCATAGCAACTGTTTTTTGGAGACATACCAGTTGGCAGTGTCATATACGTGATGGCATCCTGCAAATCCTTTACCACCTGGTCATAAATTTTAGCTACTGTAGAACGAGATTGAGGCAAATCGTTCGGGTCACTGGTCAGCTTCAATGGCAGACCTGGATTCTGTGTAGGATTATTGGAATAAGGCTGAGCGAATTCGTTCACTAACAGGAAATAAGACAAGGCACGGAGGTAGTAGTTCTCACCTACAATGACTTTTTCCTCATCAGTGATGTTCGCACCCAGTTCTGCTCCCATTTCAATCACTTTGTTGCAATTACCGATGGTACGATACCCCAACTCCCAGGCATATTCTGTAACCGCACTGTTGATATTACGGCTGTAGTCATAAATATCAAACTTCGTATCGGTTGAAGTACCTCCCCATGAAAGGTCGTCTGCACCGTAAGCCCAAAAATAGTATCCATTATCAATCAGTCCGCCATCGTATTTCAACATGCTGTAACTGCCTTGTGACAATTCCACAATGTTACGGGCTGTTACATCCTCACCCGTCACACCGTCGTACATATTCACGTCCAAACTACAGCCAGTCAACGCAAACACAGCTGAGAAGGCACCTAATGTATATTTCAGTTTCATAATTTTATCTTATTATTTATCATTACTTAGAAGTTAACATTCAATCCTATGGTGAAACGCCTTACGGTAGGATAGCCGAAACTGCCGGCACTACCATTATAAGAAGAGGACAACAGAATTTCAGGATCCTGACCAGAGTATTTGGTAATTGTAAACAGATTTTCTCCACTCAAACTGATATTGGCTCCCGAAATCTTCAACGAATGCAACCATTTCTTGGGAAGGCTGTACGACAACGTCAAAGTCTTCAATTTAAAGTAGTCACCATTTTCCAGGTAACGAGTAGAAGTGTTAGAAGCGCCATTATTACCACCGGCCTTCAACTGCGGATGCGTAGCGATGTCACCCGGTTTTTCCCAACGGGTCCATCCGTCAGGTAATCTCATAGCGGGCTGAGAAGGACGTTCTGCATCACGGTCAAGAGCCCCGGCACGCATACCGTTGTAAATCTTGGCACCAGCACTGAAAGTAAAATTAGCGTTCAATGACAACCCCTTCCAACTGAGATTAGTACTCAAGCCACCAGTCACTTTCGGAGTAGGCGAAGCATCAAGCAGCACATTCGTTGCTTCATTGTAATTACCTGTCACGGTCTTCACACCAGTATCAGGATCCACCTTGAACCAAAGCGGTGTACCCGTCATGGTATCTACTCCAGCCCATTCTTTCATATACCAGTTCATATATGGATAGCCTACAGCAACTGCCTGCATAGTCAAGTCATCACCATCGGGCAGATAAGTTACCTCGTTGCGGTTATAACCCATATTGAAGCTAATGTCCCAATACCAGTCTTTGGTCTTAATCAATTCAGGAGTAATAGTCAATTCCACACCAGAGTTTTCCATCTTACCGTTGTTAGCCGTCTGACGGTTGAAGCCCGTTACAGCAGGCAAGTGACGCAGGTAAATCAAGTTCTTCACTTTCTTCAGATAGTAATCGAAAGTAATGTTCACACGGTCGAACAGACGGATATCGATACCAGCATCGAAGTTAGCTGTTTCCTCCCAAGACAAGTCAGGGTTACCCTGGTAGTTGGACAAGAATGCGATTTCGTTCGCATACTGAGAAGTATAGCCAAAAATAGTAGCCCACTCGTAAGCACCGCCCGGCTGGTTACCGCTGATACCGTATGACACACGCGGCTTCAACTCATTAATCCATTCTACCCCGCTGAGGAAGTTTTCCTTGTGCATATTCCATCCGGCACCGACTGACCAGAAGGTAGCCCAACGCTTGTCACTACCGAATTTAGAAGAACCATCACGACGAATCATACCTTGAATCAAGTATTTATTATCGAAAGAATAGTTGACATTCAGATAAACAGCCGCATTCTTCGATTCTGTCTTCGTACCACTGGCAGTAGGATCATCGGCACCCGCATTGATAATTTCGGCTCCCTGGAAAATCTTATAGGCTGTAGCCGCAAGATCCCAGTAACGATATTCATCGTAATCATAACCCAAATAAGCATTGATTTCGTGTTTTTCGCCAAAAGTCTTCAGGAAACGGAGCAATTGGCTGGTGTAGATAGAACGGGTATTTGACTCTCCGTCATAGTAAGAACCACTGGTTCCCATTCCGGAACGGCTGTTGGGGTCCACATAGGAGCTAGAATAACTGTTATTGAAACCAATACGATTGTTCGATTCAAAAGTCAGTCCGTCAATAATCTTGAAATCAAAACCGAGGCCTAAATCAATACCGTTACTACGAGTCTTTCCCCAATTTAACAATCTATCATACAAGAAGTTAGAGTTTCCATCAGAATACCAATAGTCATCCGGATTGGCAGTCGGAGCATCAGCAGCTGTCGGCACACCTTGTGTACCATCCTTCACATTTCCATGTGAATCCCATGGAGTATCCCACGGCGTATAACTGGTATGTGCCAAAGAGTACTCACGGTTGTCGGTTTCCTTATAGCTACCAGAAATCTTAGCCTTTAAAGTCAAGCGATCATTCACCACATAATCAGTGTTTGAACGGAAGGTGAAACGATCATAATCAAATCCTTTGATAGTACCTTCTTCAGAATAGTAGTCGGCTGATACATACGACCTGATTTTATCATTACCATAGCGGTAGCCGAGATTGTAGTTCTGTGTCAAGGCATTCTGAGTAGCAAAATCCCACCAGTCGAAATTGCGGTCGCGCAAATAAGGCTGTAACCATCCCTGTGCATCCAATGTCCCGGCATTTTCGTAAGCCGTACGCACATAATCGTAATATTCAGCACCAGACATCATCTCCAAATTACCTTTCTGCAACTGAGATACACCGAACTTAACAGACAAATCAATCTGTGAAGGACCCGAAGTGGCACGTTTGGTAGTCACCTGAATAACACCGTTAGCACCACGCGAACCATAAAGGGCCGTAGCCGAACCGTCCTTCAAAATAGAAATAGATTCAATATCATTGGGGTTCAAATCGGCAGAAGAAGCTCCCACAACCCCATCAATTACCCACAAAGGCTCTACATTACCACGGATAGACCCAATACCACGCACACGGATGCTCACTCCGTCACCCGGACGACCAGAAGTAGGAACCACTACCGCACCAGCAATTTTACCCTGCAGCATATTAGCTACACTCGGTGTAGTAATGTCTTTCAATTTATCCGCTTTAACAGAAGAAATAGAACCCGTGATGGAGCTTTTACGCTGCATACCATAACCCACAACTACTACTTCGTCGAGTGCTTCCGAATCTTCACTCAATTTAATAGTCTGGTTATGAGCCGTCGCTGTCACTTCAATAGATTTGTAACCCACAAAAGAAATGACCAGTTTGGCACCTACCGTACCTTCAAACTCATAATTTCCATCAAAATCAGTGATTGTACCGACAGCCGTACCTTTAATCAATACATTCGCTCCGATAATCGGCTCACCTGTCTTTGCATCTAATACAACACCCTTAAGTTTGGTTGTTTGTTGAACAACTGAAGCCATTGATTCCGGTACAGTGGATGTTGCAAATGTTGGAAGAGATGCGCAATACAAAGCACTTGCTAACACCATCAGCCGGCTAACATTGTTTGTTTTTCTCATTTTCATAATACTAAAATTGAGATTAATAGAATAGACTTATATTTAATCCTCGCAAATTTATAGAAAAAAATCAAATACTTCCATAACAACTCTAAAACATTTTAATATTTAACTATTCTATTTTGCTTCAAGCATGTATTACATGTGAAATTAGTGAAATAATTTATTATTCATCACTATTTATGCACTCTTCTATCAAGCCTAAAAGTCAATCAACTATAACAGAAATCACTCATATCTTTCCCACCATGCCAATAAACTATCCAACGAAATTCACAATAAAAGAAGAAAACATTTACCTTTGTCATCAATCATCATTTCTAAACGCTTAATTCACAAACTATGAAAATGAAACTAGAATGCCTGGCATTGTTTGCCGTATTCTGCCTCCCTCTATGTGCACAACATGTGTATGACATGGCTCGTTTCGGTATTCAACCGGGAAAGAAGAGCAACATGTCTGCCCGCATGGAGAAGGCACTTGCAAAAATTAAGAATGAAGTAAAGGACGGAGAAACGGTAACCTTACGCTTTCAAAGCGGGACCTATCATTTCTATCCTGATGGAGCTGCAGAACGTACTTACTACATCTCCAACCACGACCAGGATAATCCTAAAAAAGTAGGTCTGGCACTGGAAGATATGAAATCGCTGACAATAGAAGGAAACGGAGCCGAATTCATCTTCCACGGACAGATGATTCCGGTATCCCTGCTCAGAAGTACTGACTGTACCCTGCAAAATTTCAGCATTGATTTTGCTAATCCACACATCGCTCAGGTAGAGATTATAAAAAACGAAGGAGAAAAAGGAATCACCTTTCAACCTGCACCCTGGGTTGATTACCATCTGACCAAAGACTCCATATTTGAAACTAAGGGAGACGGCTGGACGCTTCGTCCGATGTCGGGCATCGCTTTTGAAAAGACCAGCCGACACATCGTATACAATACCAGCGACCTCAGCTGTCCGACCAAAGGTTGTTTTCTGACAGGAAAAAATCTGATACATGCCCCGAAATGGAAAGACAAGCGGCTTCCGGCAGGTACTATCGTCGCCATGCGTTCATGGGACCGTCCCACTCCAGGCATTTTCTTATCACATGACACCCGGACCACAATAAAGAATGTCAAGGTACACTATGCACAAGGCATGGGACTGCTGGCCCAGCTATGCAATGGCATCACGATGGATGGTTTTGGTGTATGTTTGAAAGGAGAAAACGACTCCCGTTATTTCACTACTCAGGCCGATGCAACCCATTTTTCTCAATGTAAAGGAAAAATCACCTCTGTCAACGGATTGTATGAAGGTATGATGGACGATGCCATCAATGTGCACGGGACCTACTTGAAAGTGCTCCAACAAATTGACACTCATACTCTCAAAGCCCGCTATATGCACGACCAAGCTTGGGGATTTGACTGGGGCTTCCCAGGCGACAGCGTACAGTTCATCCGTTCAAGAACCATGGAACTGCTGGATGGAAAGAATTGTATAGAACGCATTACAGCCTCAGACAAACCGACAGCAGACGGTGCCCGTGAATTTATCATCCATTTCACTCAGCCACTTCCTGAGGCTTTAGCCGAACAGACTGACTTCGGCATTGAAAACCTGACATGGACACCAGAGGTTTATTTTGCCGGTAATACCATCCGCAACAACCGCGCCAGAGGTTCTCTGTTCAGTACACCTAAAAAAACAATCGTAGAAAACAACCTGTTTGACCATACTTCAGGAACAGCTATTTTGTTGTGTGGTGACTGCAACGGCTGGTATGAAACCGGTGCCTGCCGGGAAGTAATTATCCGTCACAATCGGTTCATCAATGCACTGACCAATATGTTCCAATTTACCAACGCCGTAATTTCCATTTATCCGGAAATTCCCGATTTGGAGCATCAAGTAAAATATTTCCACGGAGGAAGACTAGGCGCCATCCAGATTACAGACAATGAATTTGACACATTCGATGCACCTATTCTATATGCCAAATCGGTAGACGGATTAATCTTCAAACAAAACAAGATTAAAACGAACAATGCATACAAGCCTTTCCACTGGAATCAAAACCGATTCTTACTGGAAAAAGTAAACCGAGTAGAAATCATTGAGTGACATTGCTTCAAGGACTACTCAAAGCCCTTTGCACTCAACTACGGGGCACAGAACGAAATGTACCACAACGGGATGAAGTGGAACGGATGTAACTCATTGATAGGTAAAAGGTTGAGGCAAAAATGATGTGCGGACGGCACAAAAACGAAATGTGACAGAGGTTTACATCGGCTTTACAAAATACGGGGCTTTAGAGCGAGTTTCGGGCACTGGATGTTACATATATCAAGAAAACACGTAAAAACGGCTTAGAATACCTTAAAACGGGGAAATCTAAGCCGTTTTTCTATATCCGAAACATGGATTAAATGGCATTTAATACCTTTGAAGTGCATGCCTTGAATCTGTTAATTTTATTGTTAAAAGTTTAGTGCCCATGCAGAATGCCCATGCAGTGCCCATGCTTTATTCAAAACGAAATGTTCTATTTGCCCATGCAGTGCCCATTCAATTTGCGTTTTTTTTTCTTTCGGGTTTGACGCTATATGTATGTAAATATAGTGTTAATTGCGTGTTTATGCTTTGAGTTTGCACCTTTAATACATTGCTTTTTGTATGTGTTTTGTTTTATCTTGTTGATTATTAGGTGTTTATTTACTTTTTGCTTATATTTGTGTAGAATTACAGCTGAAACAATAGGAAGAATAGCTCAGAAGGTAGAGCAAACAGTACTAGACGCCTGCTGTTGTGTCCCCGGTTCGAGTCCGGGTTCTTCCCCAATACTTTGTGATTTTGCGTTTTTATAGGTATTAGGTTTAAAGTGAACGCTCCCGGTGAAAGTCCGGGAGCTTATTTTAAAGGATATGGGAAAGAATCTGATTCGTACAATACTGGATGATCATCGTGATGCGGCTTTGTATAAGGCAGCAGCCAATCAGTTTCTGGCGATGCTTACTCTTGATAATATTTCTCCTTATTATAACACAGACGACCATCTGTTAGACAGCATTGGGCTTAAAATTTTACGCCTCAAAATGGAGAATGAGGCTTTAAGTAAAGAGAATTTGGAACTGAAGAAGGTTGTCTATCAGTTAGACAAGAATAAGGGACAATAACCACCCCATAATATTTAAAATGTGATTAGTAAGATGTTTGGTCTGTTTAAAAAGAAAAGTACGGAAAGAGCAGACTCTATGGGTACTTTAATGAAAGAACTGAAAGAGTCTGGAGTCTCATTCGCGGACAGTTTGAATGTTTGTTCGTGGATGCTATTAGAAAATCAATCTAAATCCTTCGAACGGTATTTGCGGGAGTTGCGTGAATTACAAAGACTCAAATAGGGCTTTTTCGGTCACGATATTTCAAGTAACTATCAGCATTACCATTCGGTAAGACTTTGATATCCATAATCATTTTTTCCAGTATCTCTATCTTTGCCACTTTGTGCAAATCGGGACATGAGTGAAAGTCTGACCATAATGCAGATTTGTCAAAATACGACATCTCTAACCCTCCTTTTCCAAATGCAATCATGGCTTCGACGTATGCTGAAGCCGCTTCATAATCTCCTAATTGATTAAATTGTTTCAATAGGAAAACTCCATATTTGAAAATCCCTGGTTTATAGTTTTCTCTGACCATAAATTCAAACATCGTTACATTCATTCCTACACGGACTTCTATTTGATCCTTGAAGATTGAAACTTTCTCCTTCTTAAAATCATCTTTTATTTTATTGATATTGAATAAGGAAAATATCTGCCATCCCAACAATACAGTGGTAAGTAAGGATAATACAGAGACTATTACAGCCATCCAATCGTAAGTTATAGGGGGACACCTAAATAAGGATAAACATAAAGCTGCTATACTGAATAATAGTGAAAGTATTAATACTGTGTTCTTTATTTTACTCGTTGCTGTACGTTTTTTATATTGTTTATTTTCCTCTATCGTGTCCAGTTGCTGTTTGTCTATTTTCTTTTTAGTTCTAAAATAGGTGTATATGCTACCGATAATGGCTGCTATTGATAATATATCAGATAATTCTATTTCCATAATATTTGTTTTTTTTGTTGCTTTTTAAATATCGTTTAATCGTTATTCCAATCGTATTACTCCGATAACCAGAGCGACATGATAAATTCTATTTAGAGGTAATTCGAATGGCTCATACCGTTCATTGTCCGATACGATGAGGACGTGTTCCTTGTCGGAACCGGGCTTTACCCGTTTGATGAGCGGACCTTGATCTGTATCCAGTACATATACTTTATTCCACTGAAAGAATATGTCATCCATCGGTAAACGCTTACAAGCCACAATGTCACCGCTATTATATTTAAGATACATGCTGCTTCCTTTCACGCTTATCAGGAACTCAGCTCCCTTGAATGTGGGGACAACAAATCGTTCGCATTCGTATTCCAGCACGCTTTGCTCACCGGTGAAGGCTCCGGCCATTGCGCTGATGGGAATCAAAGGGATGCCCTCAGTAGGCGTATCGGATGGATGAGCTACCGGTATGTTTTCTTTTTCGGACTCAGCACGGAGCATGTTGCCTTCGCCGGTAAGAAGCCATGAAGGGTTAATATCCGGGTATGTGCTTAGGATATTTTCTAATTTATCTGTACCAATACCCTTACCTCCTTTAAGACTCTTTCCGAAAGAAGCATTAGACATACCTATACTACGTTCAAAAGCAGCTATTGTTATGCCTTTTTTATCAATGTATTCCTTTATTCTATCTAAAATCATAGGCAATTAGGTATAAAATCAATGTTGTAATAGAAAATTTCCTATCGAATATTTTGTTGTAATTAGAATATTTCCTAAGTTTGCAACATCTTTCAATACCGAAAGATGCCAACGAAGATAAATAATAATCCTTAAAAACGCAAATTATGGGAAAAACCAATAACAAAAGAGTGGAGAGGCTGATATTCCAATGCCTGATAACCGCAAAGAGCCCCACCAAAGAGGAAGCAATGAAAATCGCCAACCACGAACGATTCCGGAGAAACCTTTACATGGTCGGCGATATGTGCCGTGTGGAACTGACACGGATTTCAGATTGTCTTAGTGTATTCACAGTCTTTAATGTCTACTACATCAATGACCTCAGCTTTACGGAGCGCATCCGCCACTTTCTTGGCAAAGTCCGGACAGCAGCACTTCGTAAGATGGGCGTAAGTGAGGTCGTTGTCGTAGTCGTATAAGAAGTGCGCTTTCAGCTTATGCTTTTCGCATTTATTCAATCCAATCATTGTCATTGAATTTCATAAGCAAAATAAAGTTTGATTAAGTATCGCTACAAATGTAGCAAAACCGTTCCGGTTCGCGAGGGATAGGGACGGAATTTTAACCGAATAATCACAATAAAAACTATAACGAAATGGCAGAAATATTAATGATGCACGGCGACCGCCGTAAGTTGGCTGAAAAGTTCAGCGTAAGTGAAGTAACAGTTCGCGACGCTTTGAAGTTCAGAACCCGAAGTAATGTAGCGAACATGATACGTAAGGCTGCTCTTGAAATGGGCGGTGTATTGCAGGGAGCAAGAACGCTTCGGGAGGGAATAGGAAAAGAAAGTGATGAATCATCAAAGGAGGAACAACCATGCTGAAAATACCATTAAATGAACATGAATTAGCTTACATCATAACAGATGAGATAAAATCTTTAAACAACCACATCAAGCAAGCGAAAGAAAAAGGCCTTCGGGTAGAAATAACCACCAACAGCAGTGCCTTATCAACAGATACACCAGAGCTGTCGGTGGAAATTTTCCAAAGGATGGAAATTTAAGAACTAACTGCATAAGTGATGAATCTTTGCCATTCCCAGTTCGCGAGAATAGGGATGGCTCCTAACTTAAAACCATAGAATCATGAAGAAATATACTGTATGTGTGGATTACATCAATTTGGATGGAACCACAGAAAGAATAAGAGAATTTGATTACGAGACAGAGTATAAAGCTGAAAAGATGAAAGAGAAATGCAGAAAATATTATTACCCGCAAAAAGAGTCTTTTAAGGTCTACACTAAAACCATAGAATCATGAAACGAATCAATACTACTACATGCTATCTGCTGCTGATACTGGCAGCAGCCATACTGAACCGACTGACAGATGGAACAATGAACTTGATTATAACCGTTACCCTTTGCCTGGCACTTATACCTGCAGCAATACGTTTGGACAGAGAGGATAAGAGAGCACAGAAAAATGAATGAATCACACACGGCTTGCAGAACTTCACCGAGCGGCTGCCATCCGGGTTCAAGTCCCGGAGCCGGACAAACGATAAAAACGAACAATCATGGCTGTAATCTATAACAATCAGGTATGCGTCTTCGCCAATGAGCTGATAGCACGAAATAAAAAAAGTGGTATCGGTACAGAAAGTGGATTTCTGCCAGAAGGCACATACTATTCAAAAGTAAATCGTGGGCTTATAGTAATTGCCCGGCGTGGTGGAGGACAACCTGCATTAGTCTATTTCGACACAATGGAAGAATACATCAAGAACCAATACATCAAGGCCTACGGCGACCCGCACGAGGAGTTTGATGCCGTTTTGAAACAGAGCCTGCTGGAGCGCGAGCTGCAATACAACGAAGAGGCATACACCTTTTTCACTGACTTCACCGACGAGGCGGGAAAGAAGCTGAAACCCGAAAAGGCCGCCCTCTACACCCTTCAGGCACGGGTGCTGGATGCAGTGCTCCGGCTGTACCGCGAGAACCGCCGGAGCGTGGGCGACGGCACGGTGAAGGTCAGCGTGTGGGACAACCTGAGCCGCATGGTGAACGACCTGCTGGCCGTGCGAAACAGCCGGGGCGAGCAACGCTATCCGCACAAGCTGCCATCCACCGGAAAAACCCTCCAGCGAAAGGCACTGCAGTATGAAAAGGAAGGCTTCTATGCGCTGGTGAACAAGAACCACGGCAACACCTCCACCCGAAAGGTGAAGGACGAGGAATGCGAGGCCGTGATGCACAAGCTGCTCAGCCAGCACATGAACCTGAACAACGTGCAGATCATGGAACAGTACAACCTCGTTATCCGTCAGATGAACCTGATAAGGGAAGCTGGTGGAGAGAAACCGCTCCCATTCATCAAGAGTCCGGCCACGGTGGATGCCTACCGCAAGGAAATGGAGTCCACTTCACTCGGTCACCGCAGGGGCGGCAATACATGGAAAAACAAGTACGAAATGCAGATAAAGCGCACGCCGCCCACTACGGCAATGACCTACTGGACGCTGGACGGATGGGACGTGGAGCTGGTATACGAAAAGCAGGTTATACGTGAAAAGGTGGTGGACGGTGAAATCAAGCGTACCAGACAGACCTCCTACACCAACCGCAAATGTATGGTGGTGGTGCTCGATGCCTGCGGAAAATATCCGGTGGGCTACGCCATAGGCGACCACGAAAGCCCCGCACTGATACGCACCGCGCTCCGCAATGCGGTGAAGCACACCAAGGAACTGTTCGGCTCACGCTACAAGCCCATGCAGTTGCAGAGCGACAACTACCAGAAGAAGGTGATGGTGCCGTTCTACGAGGCAATGACCGTTCACTACACGCCTGCGGCACTGGGCAATGCGAAGTCGAAGATAATAGAACCTTACTTCAACCACATCAACAAGACCTACTGCCAGATGCTGCCCAACTGGAGCGGGGTGAACATCAACGCCAAGCGTGACAGCCAGCCTAACATTGAAATTCTGAACCGCAACCGCCACCTGATACCCACAGAGGAAGTGGTGATGCAGCAGATACACGCCATCATGAACAGGGAGCGGGAGCTGAAGCGCGATGCCTACCTCAAGGCATGGGCCGCCACGCCTGGAGAACGGAGAATAGCCTTCAATGACGATGAATACCTCTTCCTCATGGGCGAAACTACCGGACGCACCAACCGCCTCACGGGTCAGGGGCTGCTCATGGAACTCATGGGACAGCGGCTCAACTTCGAGACCTTCAACATGGAGCTGCGCAACCACTACAACGAGGACTGGGTGGTGCACTACGACCCCGACGACCTTTCGCAGGTGCTTATCTGCAATGCGGAATCCACGTCCGGACACCGGGTGAAGAAGGAAATCGGCACACTGAGGTTCACCATGCAGCGTGACATCACCGTACCGATGGCACTTGCAGACCAGAAACCGGAACACTTCGAACACCGGAGCAAGGTAAGGAAGTTCAACGATGAGCTGGAGCAGCGGTACATCGACCGTCAGAACCAGGTGGACGAAACCCTTCAGGGCATGATTTCACGCTATCCGCAGCTGAAAAGCAACACCCTGCTTGACCGTGCGTTGATTACCGACATTCACGGCCAGCACAAGGACCGCCGCTCCGAGGCAAGGGATGCCATCGCAGACGCGGTGGTTGTGGAAGAGGAAGCGATACCCGCACCGAAAAGGCAACTGGTTGTTCCTACCGCACAGGAAGATGATGACTCATACGAATGGAACCCTACCGACATGAGATTTTCAAGATGATTTACATAACCTTTAAAAACGATTTAATTATGGACAAACAAGCACTCAAACAGTATATCGACAACCTGATAAGCCGTGGCAGCTCGGCTGCCGAACTGGCACGCAGATGCGGCGTTTCGGACACCTCCATGAGCCTGTTCCGTACGGGCAAGTATTCCGCAAGCGATGACATTCTGGCCGAAAAGATTGCAGCCGGACTCTATTTCTTCGAGAACTCGCGCAACGTGGTGGACACGGTCACCTCCTACCGTCAGGTGAAGACGGCGTTTGTGGCAGCCCGCAGCAAAAGCAAGTGGTACTGCATCAGCAGCCGTTCCGGAAGCGGAAAGACCCAGTCGCTCATCGACCTGTACAATGTGTGCGGTGACGGTTCCGTAATCTACCTGAAATGCCGCAAGTGGTCGAGCCACAAGTTCCTGACAAAGCTGGCTACCTCCATGGGCGAAAAAGTGAACCGGTACATGGACAATGACGAGCTGCTTGACATCTGCGCCGCCCACATGAACCGCATGGCCGACCGCCACCCTATCCTGCTGATAGACGATGCCGGAAAGCTCACCCACTCGGCCATGAACTGCCTGATACCGCTGTATGACGACACGCTGGGACGCATGGGATGCCTGGTGGCAGGAACGGAAACGCTGGAGCGGAACATCAAGCGCTACGTGGGACGTATCGAAGGTTACGATGAGATAGACGGACGTTTCGGACGAAACTACATTACCCTGCTGGGCGCGACTAAGAAAGATGTGGTATCCATCTGCATGGCAAACGGAATCCCCGACAAGGAAATGGCGGAAACCATCTGGGGGAAGCTGCCGAAAGTGAAGAAACAGCCCAATCCGGAAGACCCGCGCACGGTATGGTTCTCGGACGACCTGCGCGAGCTGGCAAGCATGATTGATGATGTGGTAATCCGTCAGGAACTCAGCGAGGGGGCGATGAAGGTATGAGGGCATTGAGCATATCCAATATAGAAGAACGGAAATACAGCTACATCCCCTTTTCAAAGCCTTTCAGCGAAGCGTTCGGAAACCGTGAGAAGGGCGGCAACTGGATAGTGTACGGAAAGGCAGGGCAAGGCAAGACACGCTTCATCCTCCAGCTTGCCAAGGAGTTCGACCGCATGGGTTACCGTGTACTGGTCGCTTCGCTGGAAATGGGATTCTGTGCCGACTTCCAGAAAGACCTGAAAGATGCAGGAATCCGCTCGAAGGTGCAGAAGATTGTATTTACCGATGCACTGACCGTTCCGGATCTGAACGAGATGATGGAGAAGCAGCGCAGCCCCGATGTGGTGATTATCGACTCCCTGCAATACTTTGTCAACCAGTATGAGGCCACGGCAGAAGGAATCATCGCCCTTCGCAAGAAGTTCCGCAGCAAAATATTCGTCTATGTGAGCCATGTGGAGGGCAAGGAAGTGGAAGGGAAAGCGGCCTACGCCGTAAAGCGTGACTGTTTTGTCCGTATACAGGTACACGGGTTCCGTGCCATCTACATCGGTCGCGGTAAAGGAGGACCAAGGGGTTACTACACCATCTGGGAGGAAGGAGCGGAACGCAAGTGGCTGGAAAGTGAGAAACCATTAAACAACGAAGAATATGAACAGGAAACTTACACTCCCGGCGACGAATGAACAGAAGCAGCTCATTCACCGCCTGAAACGGCAGCACCGGCTGGATGAAGACACATACCGCCACCTTGTACTACAGTACAGCGGCGGTCGCACCTCCACCTCTGCGGAACTGACCAAGGAAGAGGCACGGCAGATGATAAGCCGCCTTTTAGACCCTGACGGGTCAAACGCTCAGGGTGAAAAACGTAAATACCGTCTGGTATGCCGTATCTACCGTCTTTCGTGCGAAATATCCGGTCTGAACGCTCCCTACGATGTGGACGACCCGGTAGAACGTGAAATGAACATCGCCAAGCTCAACCAGTGGCTCCGTCAGTACGGCGCATGCAAGAAACCCGTATCCCGCCAGAACTACGAGGAGCTGAATGCCACGCACCGCCAACTGAAAGCAAGGGCTAACAAGGAAAGGAAACAGTCATGAACTGGGTGGATATTTTATTTCTGGCAATGTTTTCACTGCTATTTATTGAGCCGGTTTTAGATACTGTTATGGACGATATAAGGACTCGTAGAAGAAGAAAGACTCCAAGACCGGGAGACATCTACATACGTCCGGATAAGAAGCTTTCTCCATGGACGGAACCGGAAACAGTAATAATAAAGGATGTGAAGGACGGATGGGTGTTGCTTGAGATTAAAAGATACAGGTCGGAACTGTATGGATATTCATTTATCGCAGATGCAAGTGAAGGACATCATTCCTTCAATCAAACAGCAATGCCTGTCAGAAAGTTCCTCAGACAAGGATGGATATTAAAAACTACAGAAAATGAAAAAGAAACTGAAACAACTGATTGAAGAGAAATGGACGTTGTGGATGGCTGTTATGTGGATAGCTATGTCGGTCAATTACTTGGTACGTATGTTTACCGCCACAACGGTGTGCGGAATGATGGACGAGGCACAAGTGTTTGTCCTCTGCCTGCTCATCTCCACACTGTTCTTTATGCTCCGCCTGGATGAGGCGAAAATAAGAATGCTGGAACGGGATAAAGAGGAAACGTATAAAAAAACTATAAAATGAGATACCATGGAACATACAATCGAACAAATTCAGAATGACATTATGAACCGCATGCAGCAGTTTGATTTCGGCGACCGCGTAACGATACTCCGTGAGCTGGAAAACTTCTGCGGACAGCAGGCAGACGAAGCCATGAAAATGGAATACGACATGGCGGCAATGGAAGACGAATTAACCGACAATTAATAATCATTTAAACAATCATTAAAACTGAATTAATTATGGCAAAAAGAACCAAGAAAACAGTAATCAGCGGAGTAAGCCGCGAACAGTACGAACAGGCATTTGCAGAATTCGCTATGGCCGACGCAAAGGCCCAGTCACTCACCGCAAAAATGGACCAGGAAATGACAAAGATTCGTGAGAAGTACGCCGACCAGTTGGCAGAACTGAACGAAACGAAAGACCGCACCTTTGAGGTCATGCAGACCTACGCCACCGAAAACAAGGATACGCTGTTCAGCAAAAAGAAAAGTCTGGAATCGGCACACGGTATCATCGGATTCCGCACAGGTAACCCGAAACTGAAAAACCGGAAAGGCTTCACCTGGGCAGCCGTAACGAATCTCTGCAAAGAGTTTCTTCCGCAGTACATCCGCACCACGGAGGAACTGGCCAAGGACAAGCTGCTGGCCGACCGTGACGTACCGGAAGTTGCAGAACAGTTTGCCAACATCGGTGTAGAGGTGGTGCAGGACGAATCTTTCTACGTCGAACCAAAGAAGGAAAGCGATGCAGTCCAGACGGCCTAAATACACGTATGAACGCCGTGGTCCTCTTTGGATTGTGTATCGAAATGAATACACCAAGTCCACATGTGAAGGCACTCCCATAGCGGAGTGTCATTCACCGGAGGAAGCGAAGGAAATGGTTTATAAACTTAACGGATGGAAGAAAAATAAATATGGCAGAACTAACCTTTAATTCACCCATCCGGCGCGACAAGTGGCCTCGCTGGATGATCAAGCTACACGAATACCTGAAAAGGATATATGTAAGACCCATTCATGAGGTTGGATTCTACGACTACGACCGTCTGAAACAAATAATCATTGGAAAGATACTCTCTCTGAGGAAAGATAAACTGATAATGAACAGCACATCTACATTCGTTTACATCGTAGATGGTGGGGATGGGATGAGAGTCGTAGTACTTCGTAACAACATAATCGTAATCACCTATTACCTGGAATAATGAACAATCGCACACAAATTATCCTGTTCACCGCATTTTCCATCATCATCGGGCCGCTGATTATTTTGGGATTCATTCTGAAACTTGCAGGAAGAATGCTCGATATACTTGGCTGGCTCTGCTGGATGGAACCACGCATGGCTCGGAAAGGATGGGATGAACTCGTACATAAAATCAAAGAATCATGGAGCACAAATTAGGAGAAACATTCACATGGAACGGACATACGCTCGAAGTCGCCGAAGTGGAAGACCCGGAAGACCCTTGCAGCGGATGCTATTTTTTTGAGCACGGCATAAGCTGCTACGGTAACGGACTTGAATGTATGGACGATTCAAGAAGAGACCACACTAACGTAATATTTAAACAATCAACAAAAACAGAAGAATTATGATGCACAACTGGTTTACATGCAAAATCCGTTACGAAAAGACAATGGAAAACGGAATGAACAAGAAAGTAACAGAACCCTATCTGGTAGACGCTCTCAGCTTTACCGAAGCTGAATCGCGTATTATCGAAGAAATTACACCTTTTATCAGTGGTGAGTTCGAGGTGTCTGGAGTTGCAAAAGCTAATTACAATGAATTGTTTCCAAGTGAAGAAGAGTCTGCCGACCGCTGTTCAAATGTAAACTCTGGTTTATCACACTGGATGAAAAGAGTGGAGCAGAAAAGCGTACTGCATTCAACGTACTGGTGCAAGCTTCCGACCTTCGCGACGCCATCAAGAAGCTGGACGAAGGGATGAAAGACACTCTGGCTGATTACGTGATAGCTTCCGTATCCGAAACCGCCATCATGGACGTGTATCCATACGAAGCAGACCCCGATGTGAAACCTGAATTTAATGATGCAGACAGAAGATGAAAACAGAAAAGACCTATATCCATCGCCGCGTATGCCTCTGCCGACAGTGCGGAGGAACCGGAACAGTGACCGTGTATGCAGAAAAAGATTTTCAGCATCAGTACCCCGAACAGAAAGTGTGTCCGCAATGCCAGGGCAGCGGACGCATCTGGCTCAGCGGAACAGTAATCAAGCAGATTGAACCCTATGCAGAACCAGAACCTTAATCTGTTCAAGCCTCGCAGGGTGGCAGCCAAAGTCCATTACAGCGCAATCAATCAGTTTATGTTTGTATGGATCAAGCACAGCCGCCCATGCGACTTGTCAGTCAAGCGTTCGAAGCAGAACCCGGAATACCTGGGCATCTGCTTCGATGTGGAAAACAACGACACAATCGACATGATGTGTGATTTAAGAACAAGTCTGAAAATTGAGATTATTGATTTATGACGGAAAGAAGAAAAGACGCAGAAATACTAACTGAAAAGGTTGATGAACTTATAAAACTAAGAGACGATTCGACAAGGAGTATATCCATTGAAATAAATCGTCTATTAGAAGAGCGTAAAAAAATGATAGAACCTTTTCAGAAAAAGATTGAGGAGCTGAAAGACGAATATCTGGACAAATATCTTAAAGACAGTAGCGACAATCCTGTTCGGGTTGGAGACGTAATAGCGAAAAATTCAGTAAAATACAAGGTATTAGACAGGTATCAACAGAAGTTCTTCAGTTATTTGGGAAATCCAAGAGTTGAAGTAAAGAAGTATAATAAAGATGGAGAACTTAAAGGAGTTATCATCTCATTATATTCTGAAGATTTAAAGAATTACACTAAAGTTTATTGATATATGCAAACATTCGATATTCATACTGGAGGTCACGATTGGGAAAAACAAAATCTGACAACTCAAGGAGTTAAGAAAATGTACGATGTGTATAAATGTAGAAAATGCGGTATCACAGGAAAGTCTTACAGATTAGGTACAATTTCTATCAAAGAATCTGATGTTAAGAAGATGCAGAAGTGTAGCCCAAAGCAGACAAACACATTCAAGCGCATTATGGTTACAGACTGTAAGGCTTTTGGCGATCAGTTTGCGAATATTACTCCAGGCAGCAAGCATGACATAGTTCCACCGCCAATAGGTCAAAATAACAAGCGTGGTGAATGGGTGATGGGTGTCGGTGAGCCGGTGCTGTTATTGGCAGGAGAATTTGTTTATTTAAAAGAAGATTGATTGTGAACGCAAGAGACCAAAAAAAAGTATGTGATTCAGGTTTTTGGATAATAAGAGCCGGAGAAAGAAATGGGAAACCAATTATCAAGGCAAAAAATTTGGATAATCCTGACTCATGGGTAACAATTAGAAGTGATTTTAAATCTAAAGCAGAGCGTGACCGGTACATGAAAGAGTTGCTGGAATATGATTTCTACATCGAAGACTAACAAAAAATCCCCGACATCGAAACCATATGCCGGGGATTTCATTTTTAATTATTCATGAATCAGGGTTCGCCCAGGTAATGACATATTGCCTCATGTTGCAAAGGAGTAAGCGTGCGCTGTCCTTTCTTGTAGTGAAGTTCGTCCAGTCTTTTTTGTAAATCTTTGTTGAGAGTAATCCAGCGGCGAAGCTGGGTAACGGCACTGCGGGCAGAAGAGCGGGGAAAGTATCGCAGTGCAAGGTCAGTAAGATAAATAGCGTGCATAATGTTTGTGTTTGAATGTAAAGATAATAAAAATATCAGAGAAACAAACTACCCCGTAGTAACAATGCGTTTACTACGGGGTAATTAATCGTTTACTAAGTAGTAATTATGGGTTTACTACGTAGTAGTTAAGGAAGCGGTTCTTCTTTATCTTCCTGCAAACTCTTGACCTTGTGGAAGCTCAGATTTGCGATGTTAAGCTGGCCTTTCAGCCCGATGCCCGGTCGGAACTGTAGCGTCACCTTCTTAATCATTGCAGAACTGAAGGTGTCTTCCGTGGCGGTTCCTGTGCTGCGAAGCTGCGCCTGGAAGCTTCCCAGGTTCTCCAGCTTTACAATCTGTCCGGCTGCGATGTGCAGGTTAATACGCTTCACCAGGGCACGGATTACGTTCAGCACGTCACCGTCGGTCAGTGTGGTGGCATACGCTATCTCTTCCGACAATTCGTTGATACCTACTGAGCCGGAAGCCTGTGCCTTGGCATAATACTTGTACTCTCCGCTTTCACGGTCCTGCGGATTGAGCATCTTAGCAACGCTGTAATTGATTGCCATAATAGTTTTGTTTTAAAGGGTTGATAATGTGGTTTGCTTGTCATGACAGTGCAAAACTACGGCAGGAAAATGAGGATGCGTTGAGCAAGCCGCGACACAGTGTGAAAAGATGCATGAATATGCTGATTTGTGTGCGTTTTTTCGTATTTTTGCGGAAAGTCAGCAGGGTAATATGGTCAGGAAAAGTCGTCAGAAAATAGTGGGAATGAGCTATGCTTTCCGCGTGCAGGATATTGTGCGGATTTACGATGAACATGCACGCAGCGGACTGTCCAACCGGGAAATCCTGCGCCGCTATATCTGGCCGAAATACCGTATCTGCGAAAAGACTTTCTACAACATTATCAACGCCAGTGCCGATCCGCGCGTGACGGAACGCATCGCCCAGGCAGAGCGGCAGCTGACGCTTTTCGGTTAACAGGTCTGTGTGGCCTGGCAGGTGAAATCGCTTATATCTTCTATCAGTTCCTCGTGGTTATGGTTGGTGCTGCTTCCCGTGCGGCGGGTCATGCAGACAGACTCTTTCCCGATTGTCATACATAAGTTGAACAGGTGCGCGTCAATCTTGTCCAGCAAATCAAAGCGTGCCAGCGATTCCTCCTGAAACATACTCCCATCCTTTGCACTTCCTTTCCATTTTGTGACCACATGCAGCCGGAATGGAACGTCTGCCTGCTGGACGGTTCCGCTTAGCGTGCGCCATTGCACGGGACGGAATTCGATGAACACTGCCGGGGTGTCAAACGGTTCTTCCTGCTCGATGAATTCCACCTGCTCGTTCCACAGGTCAATATGCCGGATAAGCGGCTGTCCGCTTTCATCCTTCAGTTCTTTCAGTGCTTCGGTCAGGCCGAGATAAAGCATACGTCTCATAGTGTGTCAAAGTTTTTAGCGTTATTGTAAAAGATTTCTTTCAGCAGTTCCTCCAGGTCAGGATGGTTTCCGATGAACTGGCGTTTGGGGATGGTGATTTTGCTTCCGGCCTTTTTCATGGCCATTCTCCGGTAGAACTCCGCTTCGGCAGTAAGGGCACGGTTCCGCTTGTTGTTGCGCGGTGCGCCGTTTTTCTTCCGTTGCAGGTTGTTACTGAATCCGTCGGCAGCCTTTCCTCCGGTTACGGTCTGATAGCGGTACCAGAAATATTTCTTCATCTTGCGGGTTACGGTGATAGTGCCGCCTTCGTTGTGTATCCGGGCATACGGTTCAGTCGTTTCAATCACCACGCTGTCGCGGCTGGTGATGCGCCCCGTGATGCTGCGTCGCAGGTTTCCGGTGCGGATGAGCAGTCCCCGGCTCTTGTCGTCGTTAAATTTGCGGCGTGCCCACTTCTCATTGAAGAAGGCTTCGCGCTCAAAGTTCCGGTCAAACTCTTCCAGCGCTTCCGTCCGTATGTCCTTCAGCGTCTCCCTTACCAGCAGGTTGATGCGCCGCTGTAGGTCGTCTGTTATTTTTTTGCTTTCATTCATTTGGTAGTTTCAAAATTTGTTGTACTTTTGCCAATGCTCGATACTTATTAATCCTCTTGGGCAAATAAATCTAATAGACTTTATTTTGAACAGGATATATAGAATAGCCCTCTATGGAGGCCGTGCGGAAACAATCGGCGACTTCATACGCCCGTCGTAGTAAGTGTCGAGCACTCCTACGGAGGGCTTTTCTTTTATATCACAATTCTTATAATTATGCTCGACAATAAGAATTTGATTGAAATCCTCAACATCGAGGGAAACGAAGTGGCGGTATCCCGCCAAGGTATCAACAACTGCATGGTGAACCTTACCCAGATGGCTAAGCCGTATGGGAAACTGGTAGCAGACTGGCTGCGATTGAAATCCACTCGCGAATATCTCACACATCGTGGGAAAGCAGCAATCGAAGAAAAACGGTTGTTGGACCGTTATGGGAATTCCCATAACGAAAACCAAGAGCGTTGTGAAGATTCTCCTATCACTTTTGACCCGACCTACGGTGGGCAAATCATCATGGTACAAGGTGGTAACGCAAAAGAGCAAGGCACATGGTGTACCGACTTCCACATCGCCCTCGATTTCGCCCTCTGGCTTGACCCGGTACGCAAGGACATTGTTTACGACCATTTCATCAAGTTCCTCACCGGCCGCAACGTGGGCACGCTGGTCAACACCCGTATTCTTCCTGCCCCGAAACACCGTGAGGGATTCCGCAAGCTGGAGGCTATCCTGCGCAGATACACTTCGCTGGCCAACCTGAAAGAGATTGCAAAACGGCACAACGTGACGCTCCATCACGTGAAGGACGTGCTGAACGGAAACAGTGTGAGCAACCCCGTACTCCAGTCCGTCATCGACATTGCCAAGGAAAACAAGAACAAGGGCATCACCTTCCCCGACTGGCGCATCCGCAAGAAAGGCATCGACTACAGTCAGACGGTATTCGACTTCGAGCCGCAGGACATTGTGGAACTTAACGGAAAGGAGGACTAAGCCATGAAAACGAAATACGACATGACCCCACTTGAAAGCGTTGTACAGGACAATACTCCGAAGGAACTTGCCACAGCCTTGCAGACCATCCTGCTCGATTCCTGTGTGTATTACACCGACGTTACGAACCGCGGCTGTCCCGACAGAACTGATGCCGACAACATTCTTATGGTACGCGCACTGCTTGAGGCATTGCAGGAAACACATCAGGTATAATGGAATAATTGTCATTACGGTTTGATATTTAAATAATTAATCGTATATTTGCATTGGTGCTAAGCCGAAAGGCCGTGCGCCCCGACTCAGGCAGGTTTCTTTATTTGAAATCTGCCTGTTTTATTTCCCAATTATTTTTCAATATATCCTCACGATTATATGTTACATCTTTACCATTACGGATAATTGTTAATGATTGTACGTTATCAGCTCTTCTAATCCTACTTGTAATCGCATCACGTAAATTTCCCAACGGTATATCAGTATCCAGCCATAGCACAATGTTGTCAGCTTGTTTCCGTCCGTCACGTATCAGGCGGTCGATGGCATTCACGGTCGGGGTGGAAGCCATCTTGTATTCCTGCTCCATGTCCAAGGTGCGGTTGTAGCTGTCTGCGCTCTTTCTGCCTTGCGGATTGTCCAGCAAGTCTATTTCGTAGCCGTGCTTTTCGGCAAGGTAGGTTCCGATACGGATGTTCTCTTCACGCTCATGCTTTCCGTGTCCGTCATGAATGCGGAGTTTTCCGGCTTTGGTGGGAACAACCGTATAGTGGCTGATGCTTTCCTGAAGCAACCTGCACGCCCGGCATACCTCATTGTCCGGAATATCGGCGGCCAGCTTCATCTTGTCGGGGCGTACTTCGCACCGGTTGCATTTGCGCAGGGTGTATCCGTTGTATGCCGGGAAGGTGGTCATCCGCTTGCCGGGATTGAACATGAACATTTCCTGATACTTTCCGGCAGTGGCCTGACTGCCCAGGTTCATGGCTTCCTGTTCGTTGCTCACGGGGTATTTGTCCTTGCGTACCTGCACCACGGTACAGCGGCAATTCCAACCGTTAGGCGGGAAATATTTGTCCCAGAACGGACTTTCTATGGGCAGGGTGATGTTGTGCAGCATCCGGTGGGTACGACGTACACGCTTGTCTCCCACGGTGCGGTATTGCAGGTAGTAGCGGTCGCCATCCTGTTCGAACTGCTTCCACCGTGCGGCCATCAGGGCAGATGCCTGGGCGAAGTTGTATTCCGTACGCAGGTACTGCACGTTGTAGGCATTATATATCTTTTGAACATCATTTAAAAACTGATTAAACGGCTTGCGGTTTCCTTCTTCATCCAGCAGGGAGGGGAAAGCCTCGTTCAGTTCGTGGAAGGTCTTGATTCCGCTGAACACGTAGTTCGATTCCTTCAGACGTTGCACCGATATGTCGTCCAGCGGGACTTCCTTCAGGGCGGTGTCCACCGCTCCGTCCAGTACGTCGGAATGAGTACGGATAAAACGCTGCACCTCTTCGGCGGTCAGGCTTTCGGGAGATACTTCTGCCTGCTGATAGAGCCATCCCATGAGCAGCATCCATCCGGCTTCCAGGGTGGGGAACTCCATGGCTTCTTCCGTTTCTTCTTCTTCCTCAGCCGCCAGTTTCAGGATGTCGGCGTACCGCTGATGCAGCCCCTTATAGTCGTCTTTCCCAAGACGCATTATCGGATTCGGCTCAGCAATCGGAACAAGTTCCGTTACGTTCGCCTTGCACGATAATTCATCGGGGCTTAGTCGAAAAAAGGGTGTTCCCCTTCCGGCAATGCCAGCTTCTGCTCTTCCTTTCCGGACTTCTGTTGTGAAGTTTTCTTCATATCCGGAACCGTGATGGAGGAAGTGTCTTTCTTCCTCTTCAGCGGGATGTTGTATTTGTCTACAAAGTATTTCGGCTCCACTTCGTAATGCTCCAGCAGCAGACGCTCGTAGGCCACCTGCTGTTCGGGGGTATAGTCTACCGACTCATCCCACGCGAAGCGAAAGCCCTTCAGCGGGAATCCGTGACGGATCATGCGGGGAATGAGCTGCCAGTTCACCAGGTCACGGATGAGGTCGGCATCCTTCTGAATCAGGTTTTCCAGCATCTTGCGGTGTACCTCGCTCTGCGAAAGGCTGGCCCCGTCTTCCATGGTCATCGTGACGGTAAGGATTCCTTTCGACAGTTCCGAGTTACAGCGGTCGATACGTTTGTCGTACACATTGAACGCATCGGCACGGGTGCTTTCCTTCAGGTCGATGGTCGTTCCTTCGGGGAACAGTCCGTAGGATGCTGCTCCCATGTCGCGCAGCATCCGCTCGATACGGTCGTATTCCTTCTGATCGCGGCTGGTAGTGGTAGCCACACGGAGCGGCATGCCGAAGATTTCGCCGAACATGTCCCAGAACGAGCACATGTTCTTTTTCGGGATGGTCTGCTGGGCGCATTTCAGATACAGGCCCAGATTATGCGTACCGCCTGCCTCGATGCACCAGTCGGTCATTTCGCTGTTCCGGTAGTCATAACCCACCTGCCAGGTGTCATTCTCGTGGGTGATGATGACACCGTATTCA